>ERZ1034842.13-NODE-13-length-138107-cov-76.982326_pt1 | contig 138107 bp, 169 predicted proteins | sample MGYA00520634_ERZ1034842 | MGnify/ENA primary metagenome ERZ1034842 (study PRJEB33766, sample SAMN09781734) | gut metagenome | biome: gut microbiome | host: Homo sapiens | place: Madagascar | study: EMG produced TPA metagenomics assembly of the PRJNA485056 data... | reverse complement strand
ACGGCATCACCGTTTGGGCGGTTCCCACGGTAGCCTAACCACTCGGGGGGGGGGGGTTGTTTGCCCCCTCCCCCATTGTGTCGGGTTTGTGATGGGGAAACTTTCACTTGCACTAAATGGCAAACAAGAGTAAACTAGTCACTAGTAAGTGGGACAAACGGAGTCCCACACGACCGAGGGGAGACACACCATGTACGCAATCGTAGCCGCCAGTGAGAAGAACATCAACGTCATCCGCAACTTCGTCGTCGAAGACCTCGCCAACTCGCTGGGCGAGAACACCACGGAGGACATGAGCATGATTGAAGCCCTCGTCGATAGCCTGAACTCCGAGGATGAGTGCCGTGTCTATCTGGGCTTCGGCATCTCCCCCAGGTCGGCCAAGGAGGAACTCGTTCACAATGTCTTTTCGTGGGGTATGCCAGTGGAGGACGTTGTGCATGGGGTGTGTCCCCTGGCTTACTTCCTCGTGTCGCTTAAGCCTGGGCGCAATCCTCACGTTGGGGAAGTGGGATACGATACTATCCGCTTTCGCGTGTCGCTTTGTGCAACGTTCGGGAGCGATGCAATCACCGCTGTTCAACCCTGGGAGCTATCTATGAGCAACTAGGGAGTTGCTGGGGGCGTGGGCTTGAACACCTGCGCCCCCATGTTTGGCTTACGCCTACAATAGTAACCGAATATGGGTTCAAAATTTTACCATACCCTAACAGCTATTGTCAAGGCCATCGAACCGATCTCCACAAAAGCTCCACAAATCCCACAAACTCTCCATATTTGGCCGAAAAAATTATACTCTCCCCCAACTGATTTGTCAAGAAAAACTTTTTTGAATTTTCTGTGTCTCCACAAATCCCACATTGACACCGACGCCACACTGTAGTAATATAAAGATGTGCCGAGGGGGAGGTGAAGAACCGGGCGTACCCCAGTGTCGGTAAAAGAATCCACAAAACCACCACACGAGTTAGCCACGGTAAACACTTGCCGGAGTTAGCCATGGTTAACAAAGTTAGCCAAAGTAAACATTTGAGAAGTTAGCCGATGTAAACAAAAAAAGTTAGCCAATGGTTAAATATGCGTGTATGTGTTTGTGCATGTGCGTATGCATGCGGATATGACTATATGTATTTATACAATAGCAGAGTGAGTTTATACATGTGCCGATTTTGTGGAGGCACGATTCTCACGTGACTCGTGGGACAAATCAGAGTAATATATATCTTGTGCGTGGGCAATAAGGCCCAGCTAGACCCCAGGGGGTACCAACTATGAACGTTGCAATTATCGACACTGAAACCACTAAATCGGGCATGGTGTACGACTTCGGCGCGGCTATCATGAACGCCGCGACTGGCGAGATTGTCGACACTATGAACGTTGTTGTGGAGGAGACGTTTAACGACGTTTCAGGCATGGAAACGGCTTACTATGCTTGCAAGGTTCCCCAATACCTTGAAGCTATCAACTCGGGGGCGCTAGAAGTCCTCGGGTTTAGTGAGTGCTTCAAGCGTTTTGCATCCCTGCTTGAATCGCATGATGTGCGCTCGGTCTGGGCGTACAATATGAATTTCGATTATCGCGCCTTGAATCGAACTATTGCCGAGTTGTCGAATGGTTTCGTTACCTGCTTTTTCCCTGCTAGTGTGAAGTGCTACGATTTGATGAGTTCGGCTATTAACCTGGTAGGCAATACGCGACGCTATCAGAAGTGGGCTATTGAACACGATTACGTGACGCCCACGGGTAGGGCTAGGGCTACGGCTGAAACTATGTTCCGCTTTATCGCTGGTGATGAGTCATTCATCGAAGACCACACCGCACTTTCAGACGCTATTGTTGAAGCCGATATTTTAGCCCACCTGGTAGCAAAGAAAGCAGGTTACAAGCGTCATGGCGAAAAGTGGGGCGCACGTGTTCAAATGAGGTAACAAGCTAGGGGCGCTTTAAGCGCCCCTATTGCGTTTGGGGGAGATCTCCACAGGGCCCTATTGTCAAGCGATATGGAGAAAATCCCCAATATCTCCATAGTTGGCGGAAAAATTTTACCACACCCCTGACAAAAAGTCAAGTGGAGATTTTTTGAATCTTTTGTGAATCACAAAAATCCCAAAAGTTCAATTTTGCAACGCTTTAGTTCAATAAAGTTCAATTTAAGTTCAACTTTAGTTCAATTTTAGTTCAATTTTGATCGATTGTGTAGGAACTATGAACTTAAATTTGTGCTTGCCCATAGCCCCCAATTAGTGTAATATATGTCTTGTGAGTTGAGGAAAGAGGTTCCCCAACCACAGCGAGCGCCCCACGGGGCGAAAGGAGCGGCCTTATGGCTACCACCAACACCACCACTGCCCAGTCCACCACCACGAGCAAGACGGTCAAGGTAACCAACGCCCAGATGATGCGTATTTGCGTCAATATTTTGGGCGCAATGCCCGAGGATGCACTGGGCAAGCTTTGCGGGGAGTTCCGTCCCGCCGACGTTGTGAGCAAGGCTCGCGCCCACCTTGCCACACTTGAAAAGTCCGCAAAGTCCTCGGCCAACACTCCCAGCAAGGCGAGGATTGAAAACGAGGGGCTCGCAAAGCGTCTCGTGGAGTGGTGGGAGACTGACGGCGAGTCCGCGTATCGCGCTGGTGAGTTGGCTAACGTGCTTTCTGAAAATGGCAAGCTCGGAATGGTCAAGGTAAGCACCCAGAAAATTGTGGGCGTGCTTAACGTCGCTGTTGATATGGGGCTTGTGTCCCGCACGTTCGACGGAAAGAGTGGCTGGTACTTCTCGCTTGCCACGACGGACGAAACGCCCACGGATGCCGAGTAAGTAAGCCCAGGGGGTGGGGGAGCAAATCCCCTACCCCCCACGTTCCCCAAGTGGAGGTTTCAAGGGTTTTTCTTAAAACCCCTTGACAAAAAAAGTCAAGCGGGAAGCGGAAAAACTCACGAAACCTCCACAATTCGGCGGTCAAAATTTTAACACATCTCAAGGAATTTGTCAAGCAAAAACTTTGTGTGGCTTTCATGTTTCACAAAATCCCCAAATCAAAACACTTGACCCAAAGCGCCACCATGGTCTATACTGGTCTCACGTTCAAGGCGCAAGGAGGTAATAGCCCCCAGGCAATTGCGAACCGGGTAGGACGCGATACGGCGCGTTTTGCGGGCAGGTCCAGGCAGGGTGGTCCCAACAGCCCTGCCCTGTTTTTTGTTAACCATATCTAACTTTCAAAGTTAACCATGGTCAACTTTCAGGAGTTAACCCTGTCTAACTTTCAAAATAGTTAACCACGCCTAACTCGGCCTAGTCCTTGTCCTGTGCCCTATAGGCGAATTTTTCATCGAACCAGGCCTCGTCATACAAAAGCTCTGAAATCCTGAAAACGAGTATAGGCCGTTCACTGGTCGAGCCGAGCCGTTCGCGGAAAAAGAATAAAAAAATTTTTTACAACTTGGGCACAAGACGTGGTAAGCCGTGTTATGAAAAACATATAGTGTAAGGGAATGGAAATGTGCCGTCTCCACCCTTGGAAAAGTTAAAGGTCAGATTAGCCTGGCATAGATGCGCATGCCGTAGAACGGCAGACACACTCACCTATCTTGTGCACACTCACGTAAACTCACCTATTTCACACACTCATCTGTTTATACACACTCGTGTATTTGCACGCGCTTGTATATCACATGTTGCTTTTGTACACGCTAACGACCCGCGTTGAACGCGCATCTTGTTTTCATCTATTGGTCGTTTTCAGCCTCCTTTAACCGTTTTAGCTGTTCAACACACTTGTTCTTATTTTCGCTTATTTTCATGCAGAGGTTTTAAGAACTTTTAAGAGAAGTTAAACGTTCTTGGAGTCAACCCGCGTTAACGCGCTTAAACGAGCTTCGCGGAGTGCTTATAGGCTTAATAATCATCGAACGGATTAAATGAACAAAGCAGGCTTCTTTCTATCCAGTCACATATGCTTAAGTATGTCGCGCATAATGTATACTTAAACATATGCAATTGGATATAAGCGAGCAAAGCATATATATTAACAGCGCCTCAACGGGCGCTTATTTTTTTTTGCACGTTTTAAGCGGAACTCGCGTTAACGCGCACAGTGTGCGCTTAAACCGACATTCCATGTCATTGCGAGTAGAGTTTGCGTTGACAGATGCTTTAGCACTCCCAATGAGAGTCTGCTTCACTGATGTCATCCCAGCACTTGTCTATCACCTTGACAATCTCGACCATGCGACCTGACTGCGCGGGCCTCGTCTCAAGCCATCCCGTCTCGCACAGCTCGTCCAGCGTCCTCTTCACACGCGCCCTGTTGCCGTTGGCCTCCGACAGCCCCAAGTCCCTCACGAGCCATATCGGTGCAACAACGCAACGGCACCCCCTCTTCTCGCTGGACGACTTCCTGAACCTTGCCCACAGGTAGGCCTTCGCCTGATCTTCCGTCAGCTCGCCTATCATCCTGCGCACTGTTCCCGCGTCCACTTTGATGTAAGGAGCTTGCACCATCGTCTCGACGCAGTAGTTCGGCCCTTCCTCCCACAGCGCCCCCTTGCGGAACATCCAGTCTATCGCCTTCCTTACCTTCACGCGACCCAGCAACGTCTCGTCCATGATGGTTGACACGCTGGTTATCTCCCTTGGGACTTCACAGCTTCTTCCATCCTCGCTAGGCATTCCCTTCAGGCGAAACCAGCCGTCCACAACATACGAGTGCTCCCTGTCGTTAAAAACATCCTTTTTCATAGAAAAACAGATTCTTTGCATATCTTCTCTTTTCTCTTTAAAACGTGTAATTGATTGCTTCTTTATTTAATTACTCTTTAATATCTCTTTATATACTCTTTATTATACCCACCATTTCGTGTACCACTCCGTGAACAGTCTGTGAAAAGACTTCTAAAGAAACATCACACACCTTGGACAGAGAAAAGAAATATTTTAAAAGATTCCTGCTCGTTTTTTAACATTTCATAACGAAAATTCAAACACAAAATGGAAACCGTTTTTCAAACTGTTCCTCAACGGTTTTTTCGAATCCATTTTCCAGAACGTTCCTTGCCTTACAAAACCAAAACGAAATCCCACACCGAACCTAAAAGCAAAAAGCCACCGTTCAAGCGGTGGCTTTTTTTGTGCCTTGAATCCGTTTTATCGAAGCTTTCTGTCCGCGTCGTAGGCGCAATCCCCAAGCGTCATGTACCTCAAGTAGGGATACTCGGCGGACCAGTAGTCCCGGCAGAACTCCTCGTGGATCTCGTCGGCGCTCATGACGGACAGGTCGTAGGGCGTGTACCCGTTGCGCATGAGAATCCAGGCCTCCTCGCACCAAGACGGCATGTCCTTGAAGGCTCGCTCGATGTCCTCTTTCGCCACATAGGTCTTCCTCAAACCCGTTCCGTCCCACTCTGCCACGATCAGCCACAGCTCCGAGATGCCCGACATGTACTCGGGGTCGAGGTAGTTGAACCCAAAGACGTCCGTTGTGTAGTCACCCGTGCTCTTGACCCTCACCAGCTCGTCTAACCTCGTCCCGTAGTTCTCGTCCACCTCCTGCGGGTACTCGATCTCGTACTTCCCGTTACCAAGCGAGTTGATGGACTCGATGAGGCCAGACCTCATGAGGGCTCGCATGACGCCCTTCTCGACAGTGTCAATAACGTTCATACAGTCTCTCCTTAAGCGAGCTTCGCTCGCGTTAACGCGCCATAATAGGCATTTAAGCGGGCTATGCCCGTGTTGAATGCGACTAAAGGCGCTTACAGCTTGAGTTCTTTGCGAAGCGCTTCCATGTCCATTATGAACTGATTGTCGGAGCGCTTCTTGACAAACACAATCTCTCTTTCTTGCTCTTCTCTTGTGAGATACTTCTTCTCAAGCTCCCAAAGCGGTTTCTCCTTGGAATGCTTCCAAATGTCGAAGAGCGTCAGCATGTCACTCATCGCAAGCTTTAAGTCGACATTTTTAAGCGCTGTGCAAATACTGAAAAAAGCCAGCGGGAGATACAACAGGGCCATTACCACTAAAGCAGTAATAGCACCATCGGATTCCGGATCAGACATCGAAGTCACCTGCCAACACGTCGTACTTGAGGTTGCCGAGGGCATAGGCGTCGTCGGGGGCGAGATGGAAGACCCTCAACTTCAGCTTGTCCATCTTCTCTTGTGCGTTCAGGCCTTTTGCAATGAGCTTGTCGGCGTTTTCCTTTGCACGGCTTATTCTGACTACCTCCCTCGCCCTTTCGTCGGTCATAAGGGTGTCCCAGTCCCCAGCAAGCAGGTCCGCAAGATACAGGATGGACGACATTGTGAGTTCGTCGCCTTGCTTGCCGGTAAGCGCTTCCGCGATTGTCTTGACTATCACGTCGCTGTCCCCGTCGTTGATGGCTTCCTCGTTGACGTTCACAAGAGCACGAAGCCTATGCCCGGCGCTTCGCCTTGAGACTAGGAAGTAGGCCTCCTTCTTCTGCCTGTCTCTCTCCCTGGCTATGTCTTGGTACTCTTGGTCTTCCATGCCGCCCTCCTCTTACTTCCTTTTTGTTGACACTATTATAACATGGACGGTACCCTGGGGTCAACCTTGTATTTAAGCTCCTTTGCTGGTTATCGGCACACCGCATCTGGGACAATAGCTCCAGCGAAACGAGCTTATCGGAAACGCGCAGTGGGAGCAAATCGCATAATACACACCATGACTGTCTTGCTGGTAGGAGACAGGCACCAGGGGGCGGTCGACGAAGTCGGCAAGGGCGTCCCTGAAAGACTCTTTGTCCTTGTCCTCGCAATTATCCTGGATGAAGCCTGCAATCCTTTGCAACGGCACGTCGTTCCTCAACATCTTCGCAAGGAACCGCCTGTTGTAGTCCTTTACCGCCATCCCGTCTCATCCTTTGGATATCCTTCGGCAATAAGCCAAAAGTCCTCGTCGTAATCTAGGTACCAGGCTTTGTGAGTCTCGGAATAACTGGATATCGCCCTTGCTATGCCGTAGGTGTTGTAATCAGGGGCGTATTCCTCCAGTTTGGGCTTCACGTACCTGTCTGCAACGTCTTGGATGCTTGAATAGTAATCGAACGCGTCTTCCATCTTTATCCCTTCTTTTTGTCGTCTGTCGGTGGGTCTACGAGGAAGCCGAGCGCGTCAAGGAACTCCGAGCACCCGTCCTCCCTCATGCAGAACGTGAACTTGCCGATTCCAAGAGCGTACTCAAGCGCGTGACACAGGTCGCATTGCACGTTGTCGCACTTGCCGTTCTTGTCCTCACCGGTTCGGCAGTTGTACGCAAGCCCATGTGCGCCTAGGGCAAGCTTCCTCAACTGCTCGTCCCTTTCAGTCCCGCTGGTAGCCACTCTTGTCATTTTCACAGTCCCCGTCGTCTCGCCGTCTGCCCAAGTAGATCCTTTGGAACATTAGCTTGTACAGCTCGTCGTCTGTCATTGCTCGCAAAAGGTTTTTGTCATATATCATAGACCAAATCTCTATAAGGGCGTCCCTGTCCCTTATGAGTTTTATGTTACTTGGATTCATCGAACCTCTCCTTTCGAGACAGCTTGGCTTCCAGTTCCGTCAGCTTCTCATCGATATGGAAGAGACGAATGGAATTGCTGTAAAGGATGCTGATCACAAGAGCGAGCACGAACATGGCGACCACACACAGCCATAGAATCCACTCTTCCATCTTACTTCTCCTCGCCGTCTACCACTGCCTGCACAAAAGTCTCACCGTGGTCATGCACGACTTGAATCTTCTTTTTGGGCTTGCCGTCCATGGTACGCTTGGAACGCTTGACCTCCATAATTAAAAGCGTAACTGCGCTCGCAAGAACCCCAAGTGAGACGGCACCAATTATAATCTCGCTATTGTAAATCATTTTATGCCAGCACCTCATACTCTTCCTCGGTGATAATTGTGTCGTTCGATGGGTCATAATACATGAAAATGTCATCCATAAACGGAATCGTCTTCATATAGGACTTCACCTGTTGTACGTTCTTCATGCCAATCTCGTTCCACGGCACAAGCTTCCACCTGTTGCGACCGAGAGTATACACGTCAATCTGCCATTGGGGGAACTTCTCAAAGAGCTTATCGGCATCCTCTCGTGACAGGAAGCAATCTTTACGGCACGCGCGTCTCACCAACATGCCGTAATCCTCGCCCCAGACCTCGTCGTCCTCCTTCGCATGATCGTCGATGAAACGGTCGATACTGTTGATGAGATAGCACACGACGTTCTCACCGATGGGGTTGGAACCCCCAACAATAGCATCCTTGTTGGCATCAGACCAGTCAGAGATGATTTGATTCATTTCGTCAAGAAGATTCTGCGGAAGGTATACCTTGTCACGTGAGACTCCGAAATGCTCGGCGATAACGTCTTCGACAATCATTTTTCCTTCTTTCCCTTGGCTCTTTTGATAAATATATTATAATACAAAAAAGACCTGGGGGCAAGGATATATTTGCCGTCCAGGTCTGATAGTTGCGTTACAGGGAATGTACGAATATGGCAATCATAACTAGGCCAGCTATAAGAAGAATTGTGTCTATATCAATTAATGTTACCATATGCCGACCCCTAGGTTCTCGCGCACGTCCTTGGGGAACTTCTTGCAGTCTTTGTCTGCGTTGCACTCGTAACGATAGGCGCTGTGAACACCGGAGATGGTGTACCCCTCAAGCTCCTCGAAGGTGTGGCCGAAGTACATCACGAGCACCCATAGTTGCACATGCCAGTTCGGCACGGAGTCCCTGATGAGGTGAAGCGTTTCTGCCGGGAACCTCTTAAGCACCTTATAAGGCCTGCGTTGGGTCAGGACAGAGATGCCGTCCAAACTCTTGGTTGTAAGCTTGTCGTCGAGCAAGAGGTTGCTGAAAGTCCAATAGACGCTCTCCGGCACATCATAGCCAAGGACGTCGTTATAGAAACTATCGGTGTCGCTGGTGTCGTTCACTTACTCCTCCTTTACAGGGCCACGATGCACTTCCAGGCAGTCCAGGACGGAACGTACCACCCGTTCTGAACTGCTCGCCTGTACCTGATGTGCTGTTCCTTGGTGAGCTTGAAATCCTTCTCGCCAGTAGCGAACCCCTTCTTCGGCAAAATCTCATCATATAGGAGATAACGCGCGCAATAGCCATAGTCTGACAGGGCTTGGTCCCTGTTGATTGCCATATTGGTGTCCTTCTCCGGACGATGCCACTCAACCATATCCTCGTAGTTCTTCTTCGTCATCTGGCACATGGAAACCTTACCATAAGGGTCCTCCAAGACGATAATCATACTATCGGGGTCGTACTCCTCATAAAAACGGGAGACAACCTTGTACGGAGAGTCATCCTGCCATGTGATTAGATACCACTTGTCCTCCAAATCAATCCTCCTCGCTTGGCTGTTCTGTCTCTAGGTTTTGATAGATCCAGTTGCTAGCCTGTTCATACAAAAAGGTGTACAGTCCGTCGAACATGCCGGCTTTGATAATCGGCCTGCCTTCCGCCATGTCCCAGAGGTCCTCATAGGTCAGTTCGAACTTGTATACGACGTCGTCATCGTCAAAGTTAGTCTTCATTTTTACTCCTACTGCGGGTCGTCGTCATTCATCGCAACGAAGTCATCCATGCTCTCCCTGATCCACTCGGAGGCACGGTCATAGAGAATGTAGTCAAGAGCTTCGGCCATCTCTGGGTAGATGGTCACGTCTTCGTCATCCATGATGTCTTCAAGGTCCTGTTGGGTCAACATGAAATTATAAACCACTTCTTTGTCGTCTACCATCCGTAGGCTCCCTTGTCGTCGTCGTTGCCGTCTGAATCGTCGCCGTTGGATTGGTTCGGGAAGTTGAACTTCCACTCAAGCAGGTTCGTGATAACGTCATAAAGCAACATTCCCGTACAATAGCCGATTGCAATAGTAAATGCGTCTAAAACCACGGGTACTTTCCTCTCTTCACTCCGAACTCAACGTTGTGCGTGCCGTCCATGTTGTACTCGTTGAATTCTGGATCCTCCCACACAGATAGAATGTCCTGTGGCGTCATGTTTGCGATGTACGGGTAGCCGTTGACGCCGAGGATATAGGTCGGCAGATACCATTCAGGGAAGTCACTCCACCATGCCACCCAATCGTCGAGCGACATGCATGTGCCGGGGTTGCAGTTGAACACCACCACCCGTGTGCCGTCCTCGAAGTCGTCCCAATCCTTCACCGTGCCGTCGAGATTGTCTGACCACAGACAGTCATCGACGTAGTTGAGCAAGCTAGAGAGCATTAGGTTGCCGATTGCGAACTTGGACATGCTGGTCTTGTTAACCATACCAATTCCCCTCGGTTGTTTAGTCATCCTTCACTGTGTAATATACGTTCTCGCACGAGCCTTCGCTGTTCTTGTATGCGTCGCAAATCTCCTCGGGGTTCATGTTCGCAACGTCTATAGAGGAGTATTCACCGTTGTCGGCAAGCATATAGGCCTTTTCGTACCAGCTCGGATACTTCTTCCAGAAGTTGTCCCAGTCTCGCTCGTACACTGCGTCGCCGTTCTCACAACAAAAGAGAGCCTGATTATAGCAATACTCGTCGTAAGGCCTGCTAAACGGCTTCCACAACTTCTCCTCGGCAAGTCTGTCGATCATCCTGACGAACTCTATGCCGACTGCGTACTCGCTCTCTTCCATCTAATTCTCCTTGTCAACAATGCGACTGTTGTAAAGAACGCGGATTCCGCTCATCGAGCAGGATGCCATTTCCTCTTTGGTGGCAACGTTCTTCTCGTGCATCTCCTGCGCTTCATAGAACCAGGGAGGCTGATACTCGCTCTTGTGAGACAGCGCGTAATTTACAACCCTCATACCAATCTTATGTCGTGACATCTAGAACATTACCCCCAATCAACTTTGTTTACAAGTATATTATAACACATGCGAGACTCTGCCGTCAAGGACGTTCTTTCAACCTTTAGACAATCCTGCAACCGCAGTTCGGGCAATAGTGGATGCCGTCAAGCTTGAAATGCGTGCCACAGTTGGAGCACTCGAAGCCGTCAGAGGCGGTGTTCCATGCAGTGCGGACGTTGTTGTTCTCGGGAATGCAAGGCTCGCATCCGGCGATTGCATAACCGGTGTCACCACAGAACAGATGGGCATTGTCATAGGTGCCGTCGCTCTTGTAGCTGATGGACACGCTGTCAACGGTCAAAAGCTCACCCTTCCTAGAGACTGCAACGAAGGGGTCGCCAGGCTTGACCTTCTCCCCGTTCACATAGTGGAGGTTGAAGGAGCCCTCGGAGGAGTCGACGTTGTCGGACAGGATCTTCGCAACGACCTTGACGAATCGCTTGTCCTCGGCATAGCAGTACAGGGAGTGGGCGGGGCGCTGGGAGATGCGCTCGCACTTCAAAGCTTCAAGGTCTTCGTCTTCCCAATCGAGGCGGGTGAGGATGAGGCCGATAAACCCGAGGTCATAAGGAGCATAAAGCTCTCGCGTGTAGTCGTTTGGAGCGTAGAGCTTGAAATAACTGGGGAAGAGGTTGACGATTACAGAGAGGACCTCCTTCGGCACGCTTGGGAGAACGTTGTACATGTCGTTCACAGTGTCGTCGACGCACTGGGTAAAAGTAGGCTTGTTGTAGTCTGCAACCCTATCGCTGTCATGGACAACCTCGTCGAAGGCGTCCTCAAGAGTGGCGTCGCTGTCACCGTTCTCGCGGTACTCCTCAAGAAGAGAGAGGGCGTCGCACAGAAGGTCGTAGTTGGTGTAGTTCATATGTCTCATCCAATCTCTTTATATCCTCTTTGTTTTTACCTTATAATTATAACACGTTTGAAACCTACTGTAAAGGTCAATCATCCTTGCTGACAAAGAGTATGATCAACAGACATATCACCAGAGTCAACAGCACAACAGCCACCAAAGGCGCAGTCCCGCCTGTCGAGTAGAGCATCATAAGTGCAACGAGAAGCGCCTGTGTTTTCATGTCACCCCTTCTTCATGTCGTCAAGCTTCTTTGCCGTCTTTGCAGACAGCTCTTCCAGCGTCTCTGTCTTTGGAAAGCAAATGCTGACGCTGTAGTCGATGTCCCAGTACCACTGCCCCCACTTCTCGTTGAAGGCGTCGACGAACCTCTTGATGTCGTCGTCCGCCCCACCGTCGTAATGATCGGCATAGTCAAGGTCGTCGAAGACCATATGAAGACGGCCACAGATGTCACTTGCCGAGAGACCCAGGAACACCTTTCGAGACCCGAAGACCCCGTCGTCCGAGCAACGACATCCTTTAAGCGACTCCGCGTCTGGGTAGAAACGATCACGATAGTACACCGGGTCCTTGTACTGGGACGCGGGGATGCGCTCGTTGGTCTTGCGGTTCCACAGACGAGAGTCGACACACTTCGCGCATTCCGTGATGTAGGGATGTTCGGTGACGGCACCGCAGGTCTTGCACACCCCGTTGAGGGCATCGCGGGTCCTGATCACACCATGAATGTTTTCTGCGCTCATACAATGCCCCAATTCTTTAAAATAGACAAGACCCTATCCTTATACCAAAAATTAAATAACTCAAAGAACAGGGGCATTACAACCCCTTATAGAGCCTAATAGCCACGCTCAAAGTCGAACTTGGTGCCAAGACAAGACCACATCACCTTGGCCTCGTCCATCACCTTGAGAACGGCATCAAGCTTGTCGTCCTTGAGGACCTTCTGGAGGTACTCACCATGAATCGCCTCGTCGATGGACGGATAGTCGTAGGAATACTTCCAACCAGGCTTCGCAGACAGGACGGACACCTGCCAGAAACGATAACGGGCGTCTTGATGCCAAAGATTGCACAGGAACGTGACGAACGGCACGGAAGACTCGTTCTTCTTGGTGATGTTCACCTCGACCCACTGGACCTTCTCGCCACAGACTCGCTCTTGAACGTCGACCTTGTAGAAGCCGTCGGTAAAGGAGTCTGCGTAGACCTGCTTGGCAACCTGCTTGAGAGTGCTGTCGACTTTCATGTGGCTCTCCACTTCCTTGTCGCTTTTGTTAAAACAATTATAACATATTTCCATATCTGCGGTCAATGTCATTTTTTAAATCGTATGAATGACAAAAGACCCAATACTTCCCGCGACAACGAGGATTACTGCCACCATCAGTAAATAACAATAACGCTTTGACGGCAGGAAGAGCATCTGGCTGTACAAGCTGTCCTTCCGATCCTCGGGGCCGACGACACTTAAAGTGTACACAAGCATAAGCACACAAAGAGAGATCATGCCGACCGGTACGAACACGCCAAACAAGTCAGTCAACGCTTCCATCGTTTACTCCTCAACCTCGAATTCCCCAACAATCTTAAACTCGTTGCAGAATGCGATTACCTCATACTCGTCCTTCAGCTCACGCTTCAGCAATTGCAAAACGTACCTGCGAATATCGGTATCAAAAGCGTAGGGCGTGCTCATGTTCGGCACTCGGCCAAACACCGCCACGAAGTTGTCACGGAAGCGCTGGTCGAACACAACGGAGGAGACAAGAGCGCAAGCCTTTTCGTAAGACTTACACTTGCTGTAAATGAACCCAACGACAGAAGGCTGGTTCATCATGCAATCGAACATTGCGTCAAAAGAGTCGAACTGGTTGAAGCTATCGGTCATAAACTCCTTGGCATCCGCACGAACGACACTCATATAGTCTTCAAGAGTGGCACCGATCATTTGAATCTCCTTAAAAAGAATTGCTTACTTTTGTAAACCTCTGTTACTTGCCGACAATGTCATGGAACTGGTCCATCAGGCGGTCGATCTGATTGTTTCGCTCGACACAGCACATTGCGTAGATCGTGTCGACGACAAGCATCACTTCCTCCGGCCTGTCTTGGCAGACAAGGACAAACTGGTCGTCGATATAAACCTTGGCAAGTCCATCCTTGTAGCTCCAATCCACCTTGATCTTCCTTTTGTAAATATTCTCAACGGTCTCGATGGTGTCGGCGACTCGGTCGTACCAGAACTTGTCAACCTTCGAAACGTCCATGTTCTCTCTTTTCTCTCTGACTTTTGATAAATATATTATAACACGTATAAAATCTGTTGGCAATATGAAAAAAGCCACCAGGAGGAGGTCTCTTGGTGGCTTTCTTGTCTCATCTACTTCTCTTCGGGAACCCATCCTTCCGGCATATCCTCCTCATTTCGGAATGAAGTGAACTTCATAACAGGATAAGCCTCGACAGTGAATGTCTTCCCGCACTTTTCGCATTCCCAGTCGTCGTAGGTTCCCTGCACGTCGCCGAAGTATTCCTCACAATGTCCGCACCAAGGGCACACCACAGAATCTTCCTCGAACTGCTCGTTGCCCCATAGGTACTTGACAAGAGTCTCGTCCATGATTTACTCCTCGATAGATTGATTAACGTGCTCCACGACTGCCGTCTTTGTCGGAGAACAGCTGTAGACGCCTGCGATTACGAACAGTATAATAATGAATGCTGCCAGAAAAGAAAGAAACTTGTTCATCATTGCGGGACCTCCGTCTACCGCTTCTTGGTGTCGTCCTTGTAGTTGTACACCTCGCGCAGGTGGCACAGGATCTCTGCATTGGGCTCAATCGCGTCGATAATCTCCTTATAGTCCTTGTAAACCATAGGAGCCTCGTCGATAGAACCGATGTTCACAGTGGTCGAGTACACGTCCTTCATTGAGTCCTCGTACTCGTCGAGGGTGATGTTCTTGCGAGCCTCGGCACGGGACATCAGTCGTCCAGCCCCGTGAGGAAGAGAGTAGTTCCAGTCAGGGTTACCCTTACCCTTGACAAGAAGCGTGCCGTCACGCATGTTCAGAGGAATGATGCCGATTTCCCCATAGTGAGCGCTGATGGCACCCTTGCGGATGACATTATCGTCAAGAGAGATGTAGTTATGGACGCAGGTAGTGCAAATCCTGTTCAGGTTCCCATAATCCCATCCCATACCGTCGCAAATCATATAGTAGATGCAATGGTGATTGAGAAGCGACCACGTCTTAATGCTCATCATGTCGCGCAAGTAGTCAGAGCAGTCGTCGCCTTCGAGATAGACATGGTCCTTGTCAATCTCGGCAAGAAGCTCGCGCACAGTGTCGTTGTTCTTCGTAGCATCGGGGTCACGAAGCTCGCGCATCAGCTGAATATAACGGTCGTGGAGTTCCTTCACGCGAGCTTCGCCAGCCTTCTTTGCAACATCCTGATAATAGTCGGCCATAATGACGCCAAGGGATCGGGAGCCGCAATGGACAAGAAGATACGCATTGCCGTTGTCGTCTACGTCAATAGCTAGACAGTGATTCATAATTGTTACTCGCTTTTGTTTATAATACAAAAACGGACCAAGCTATTTCTACTTGGTTCTTTTGGTTCATTTCCCAAAAGATCGGAGCACACCTTAACGCTTTTTGTAGCGTCGCCAAGTCCCTCTGCTCTCTACGGGGTGTATTACCACTTCCCTCGGTATTCCCATCGCAGGGTTCACCGATTTGGACGGCTTTAACTACTGTGACGATTAAGCCACACGGAGGCAATCATCCTTACCTCCGCCTAGGGTCCCCATCGAATGACGCACTCGATTCTTCTGGCTGTCATCAAGAGTGTCCCAGAACTTCAGCTCATCATAGGGGAAGACATCAGATTCAGGCTGTTCGTCAGCCTGAACGTTGAATCCAGTCGGCACACAGGCATGAACGACCTCATCAAGCTTCTTTAGGTCATTCTCGACGGAGAACTTGCGCGGAAGCTTGAACAAGGACACTCGGCAACACACATCGACACCGACGGTATAAGGAGATACCTTGTCAGAAAAAGTGATGGTGGAGCCTACGACGGCTCCCTTGCCGGGATGACCGTCGGGCATGACTCGAATAGTCTCGTTACAATAGGCGACAGAGTCGCCAAGCTCCTTTATCTGCTCTTCAAGGAGCTCGTTGGAGTTGAGGGCAAAGTTCTTGATGTCTGCCATGTGTCTGCTGTTCCTTTCCTAGTTTTCAGCCTTGTCCTCGAACATAAGGCCCATGTACATGATGTCGATGCTCATATATTGACGCTTGCCGTTTGCCTTGGTTCCACCGAACATAGTGGGTGCCATCTTAACCATTAGGGCAGGGGTGTCCACAAACTTGTACTGACCATTGTTGGTCGTCTTCTTTCCACTGCTCGGGTCAATAAACGCGAGATGGACATTCTTGTCGTCATTGATCTTGAAGCCGTCAACAATTCCTGCAACCTTTGTAAGCGCGACACACTGTACGAACATATTCTCGTTGTTACACTCGACGGGGTCATCCACAGCCTTGTCAACATACTTGAACATGCCGTCGTACTTGCCTTCGCCATCGATCACAAAAGTCCTAATGTCGCTGGTAGCGGAGTTCACAAGAACCTTGCCGTTATTGAAGAACTGCACGCTGTCACCGACCTTGAGCTTTTCGAAAGGCTTGACGTCTTGAATCATATACACAGACTCAAAGTCCTTAAACGCATCGACTCGCACGGTCTCAACCTTGGGCTTGTCAGAATCGGTATCGCAAGGATTGTGGGTGACGACGTAGGTCTCATGATACTTGATTCGCATCGCGCTGACGCGCTTGGAGTCAAAAGCGTACATTGCACTCTTGGTAATGAAGACGGTGCCGCCGAGACCGCAGAACTTTGCAACGGCCTTCATCTCACGGCCAGTGAACGTGACGTTGTTGGTGTTGATAAAGCTCATTGTGACTCCTTTTTTCTCTGTCGCTTTTGTTGAAATAATTATAACATTTTTTTAACTCTTTGGTCAACTTTGTTTTTTTAAACACAACTCGATCTTGCAGATTCAAGATTTACATTCTTTGCTCTTCTCAATCTGACAAATAAAATTATAACATATTGAAAAACTGTTGCCAACAACAAAAAAGCGCCCTAGACAAGACTGCCTAGGGCGCTTTCTTTTTAAGAGTCTAATACTTTATTGAACATATGTAAGATATCTCATCAACCACGTCTTTGATCATCTCTGACAGATATTGTTTGCCATCCTTGGTTAACGATGAACGGCAGTCAATAAGCTTCTTCAAGGTGTTGCATTCCCACTCTTCATACAAAGACATCGCTTGGTCTTCTGAATCTATATGCTCCGGCAAAGCAGGAGACGTCATATAAAGGCGTGGCTGATTTTTAAACATTTCAACAAACTTTTCAACAGCGACGAGGAACTCCTTGTTCTCGTCTATCGCCCTCTCTTTGTGGAACTTTGCCATCTTGTCCAGTCTGCCTCCCAAGCACAGACTGTACATCGAAGTATGGAACCCCACTCCGTTAAGCTTTATGGCGAGAACGTCTTCCCATATAGATCGGTCTCCGCTGTCCGGCCCCTCTATAATGTCGACTCTACCCTCGCTCATAATAAAACACCTACACTCTTGTGACTGTTATCGTAAGATTTGAGTAGTTCGCAGGTGCGCCGGAGTTAACGACGGTGAACGTTGCCGAGTTGTCGCTCAATGGGCAACAGGTTGGCATAACCTTCACCACTGCGTCGAACGACAGGTTGACAAAATCCGTCGCTGATGCCGAGGTTGCTGTGGACTGAACGTTCGCAACCTGCGTGCCGTTCCTGTTGAGGCTCATCACGACATCGGTCGCACTTGACGCTGTTGTAGAGGCGCTTGCGTCAACGGAAATCTTATAAAGCCCAGGCCTTTTTATCGTCACGGACGTGTCCGTATAGACTACGTTGGCAGACAGGTTCTTTGAGAACTTGACCGGCAAACCTTGCGTGACAGCCTGTGTGGCGTTAAGGGATCCTGAAAATACCACCTTGTCACAACTGCAATAATAGCTCATATCCTACCTCCTTTCTTCCAAACGGAGGTTAGGCTACCATTCCGCAACCGCAACCATAATTAGTGTTGGTCGAGGTGTAAGGCGAGCATGTTATATAGGCTGGCTGTGGGAATGGCCTCAATGTTGCGATGAGGTCAGCAGTCTGACTGTTGTTGGACAGCTGGAGCTGTGCGTTCTGAAGCTCCGTGCGTAGATCCTCAATCTTGTCGTTTGTCATCTGGTCAATGACGCGCTGTGTGCTTGCGTTGACGGCGTTGATTATGTCGCAAGTGTTCTTGGCGTTCTCATACTTGACGTTGTCCAAATTTCTATTCGTGGTGCAGCAACAATTTTGCATCTGATAACCAAGGTCTGCAAGGCGCTGGTTTGTGCCGTCAAACCCCTGCATCATGTTCATTTGCGTCGAGCTGAACCCCTGCATTATGTTCATACCAAGGTCTTTGATGCCGTTATTGATCGCGTAGGTCGAGTCGCACACGCCGTTTGTGATTCCACGCAACTGGCTGTTGATATCCTGGGTGTTGAATCCCTCGAACAGGTCGGAGCGAGTCAGCGCACCTTGCACTGCTGCGTCGTTCATTCCGTTGCGGTTACCCCAGAAACCACCGTTGCCCCATGCCATGAGGAAGAATAGGAACAGAACCCACATTCCGTTCCCGCCACCCCACATATCAGAGCAATTCTCTTTTTAAGAGCTTCGTCAAAATTCACTCCCTTCTGTGCGCAGATGTTCCTTGCTATCTGCTTCATCTCTTCGTCCGACTTTCCATATGCCATCTCCTGCGCTCTCTTAAAAAGAGGGGATTCGGTCATTTGTTTGGTTAGCATTGGGAACTGGGTCATTTTTACCAACTCCATTTATAAGAGACTTTAGTTCGGAAATATCCGACATAAGCCCTTTTATGTCGGAAACAACAGGCGCAAACTCTTGATGGGTTACATAGGACATTGCCTTCTCCTGTTTGTCCTCTACAAGAGTATAGGCATGAATTGAAGCTGTGCCGTCTAGGTTTATTTGCTTCGTGTATATTGTGTTATGAGCTGTGTCCGGGAAATACGACACGGACCCATCGAAATCCACTTGCGATGCTCTAACCTCATCGATAGAGGTGACTGGCCTTCCCTTGAGCATAGGCCAGTCTCTCGCCTGATATTGTGGCATCTGGTATTGATTTTGATAATACGGGTTTGCAAACGCCATATGGGTGCCTCCTTTTCCTCCGTCACTATATTAGACGGAACCACTAAATGGCTCTGGAGACTTCGGCCAGTTTTGCAAAATTTAACAAAGTTGAACGGGAGGTCTTGTCCTGTCACATTTCAGTCGCATCATAAGCCTGCTCGCAGAGAGGTCGATACGTCCATCCGCGTCTTCAATCGCGTCGTCATGATGCTGTGTCAGTTGATAGTCTTCTGCCCAGGGCTCATAGAGAAACTTGGTATTCCAGTTGGCGATTTTGCCAAGAGCGCTCTCAACATTCTTGGATGATACAGGATTGTAGTTGTTCACATGGATGGAGGCACAGATATGGTTGTTCCCATAAAGCTTCATCCCGTGAGTGTGGCCGTGAACGTTGACTTGGCTTGGATAGACGGCACAAGGGAAGTGAGAGAGGACGACACGATGGGAAATATAGACCGGATAGTCGCACACCTCGTCGAACAACCCATAAAGAAGCTCCTTATCAATCTTATTGTCATGATTCCCCATTATCATGACCTTGTGACATGGAGCCTCATTCATCGGTAATAGAAGACGTTCTATGTATTTTTGCTCTTGTCCATAGGCACAAAAGTCTCCAAGAAAGTAAAACGTGTCGTCTTTCCCGAGTTTGCGCAGGCACTTTTCCCAAATGTCGAGGAGTTTGTCGTCATGCTCTTCAATGTTTTTAAAGATGTCCCTGCGCTCAAAGTTGAGAATGTTCTCGTGGCCGAAATGAGTGTCAGAGATTGCAAGAAACATCATTTCCCCTTTCTGGACCAGCGTTCCCATAAATCGAAAACCTCTGCCTTGGTCGGCTTTCTGCCGTTCTCTCTTTCAAAGTCTTTTATAAACTCCTGTTTTGAACAGTAGCTTTTCCACCCTCGAATATCCTCATCGTCCAACCTTCTCGCGCGACGGTAAGAGGACGGGCTTGACTCTGTGTTATCCTCGTCAATAACATATGTACGACGATAGCGCCTGCGCTCAAGTTGTTTCAATCCGTTGATAGGTGTCAAGATATAGGATACCGGATGCTTTTTGTATGACCTAGACATAGCTACATCCCAAGCTTGAACTCGTAGTAGTTCCAGAAATCTTCATCGTCTGGCACGATAGATGCGTCAACCTTGACGCCATAAGGATTATAATCGTACCAAGACAGCATTAGAGGAAGCAACATCTTATGTAATTCCTCTACGCCTTCGTCAACAGTCTTCACTTTACAAGATTGAGTGTGAACAATGTCCTTGTCGTCTGTAAATGTGAGTGATGCCGTGTATCCCATAACTCTCTCCTTTCATCTACTGAATGATATTATACCATATTACATACCCTATTGTAAACATAAAAAATAAAACCTCTTTGTGTTGTTACAAAAAAAAGACCAGGCAGTATAAAACCACCTGGTCTTTTTTTAAGAGGCTTTTTTAACCGCATTCAGCTTGGCGTCAATGAGGCTGTTTATATGCTCGTCTGTCACAGGACCGGGAATTCCAAGCTTTAAAACCCCATCGACGATGGTGGCTGTTGGAGCTTGAGAGAAGTCTATTATAGATATCTCGACGCTCTTTACCGACCCGCTTATTTTCTTTAAAATCTTATCACACACATATTCAAGGCCTTCTTTGTCAAGAAACTTCTTGTCTACCATTGAAGACTCCAATCTTATAATGTTAAATGTTTATAAAAAAAGCGGTCATGGATAACCGATTGAGTCTCCATGACCGCTCATGTCTTTAAGCGCTAAAAGCAATCTTTGGAAGATTGTCTGTGATTTCGTTCAGATCCTTGTCGCATCCGACGATAAGCCTGCCGATAGGAAGCTTGTCTTTGTCTATAACCTTCTGCCCGTTAAGCGTGAGGCCTGCGACGTTGAGGTTGATGTTCTTGAAGTCCTGGGAGTTGTCCTTTGAGTAGTCCTGGACAAGGAATGTGGCTGTCCATTTCTCATCAAAAGGCGTTGTCATATCATAGGCGTATGAGAGATTGCGCACATTGATTGTGGCAGGCTTGCTTGTCAGGTTCGAGATACGAACGACTTCAGAGTCCTGTTTCATACCGACGACCTTCACATTGTTGACATCCACAACAGCATTGTCAGCGAAGTGATACACATTGATATAGTTGTTGCCACAGACGCCCTTCATCACGCTGTCTTCAACCTTGACCTTCGTGAGTGGGGCCCCATTGGTACTGGAAGCGCCCTCGATGGGGTTATAGAGACCAGTGCAGTCGAACTCGCATCCTGTAATCTCAACTGTGCCGGAAGTGTTCATGTAGACGGCAGAGTAACCTTTGTTTGCGAACCTGCAACCAGAAAGCTTGACAGATGCGTTGCCCTCGACACCGACTCCGTACACGCCCTTCTGCTTGGGGGTGGTGCCGCCAGAGAATTCGCAATTGACGAACTCGGTGTCTTCCCTGACAACGACAGTGTCTTTAAAAATGCTGTTTAAAATCATATCTCATACACTCCTTAAGCGACTGTCACTTTGCCGGTGAACACTGCGTTCTGAAGGACAGCGTCCTTTGCAACTGTGATGGCTCCGGTAAACGTAGAACCGTTTGCGTCAACAGTCTTGCCGGCAGGAATGTTAACAGCATCGGCAACAGTGGAGTTCTCGGCAAGGACAACAACTTGCTCTGTCGTGGATTCGTCAATAGCCTGCTGGAGAGTCTGCTCTGTCTTGACAGACACCTTCTCCTTGAACAGGACGTCAAGCTCTGAAATGTCAATAGCGCCGATTGCATTGAAATACTCGGTGTCCTTGGCGTCAACATAAGGACGAAGCTCGGCAACCGCGTTGGTGTTCTTTGCAACGTCGGCGATAAGCTTGGTTGTGTTGCTCTCGTCCTTGGAAATCCAATCAGAGATCTCCTTTAGTGTGTCAAACGTCTCGGGCGCACCACCAACAAGAGCAGCGATTGCTTCATTGATGATCTGTCTTGCTTGCTCCTCCGTGAAGTCGGAAGTCTTGCCCTCAAGGACATGGAGCCTGCCGAGGATCGAGCCAGCAGTATCGTCTGTGCCGACCTTGGCCTCGAAAGCCTCATCGGCGTTCTTTGCACGCTCAATCTCAAAAGCAAGTGCCTGCGCAAGACTGTGGATACTGTCTGTCGTCAAAGACGAGATGTCACCGATCTTTGCGTCAACATTTGAGATTAAAGCCTTGATCTTTTCGTCGTAGACTTTAAGGCCCTCGTAGTCAAGATAGCGCTTTTTATTAATTGCCATTATTCCTCCGGAAATAAATATAGAATTTCATTTGTGTCTATTCCATCTGTGACGGAATAGTTTGCGACAACTGTCTTCTTGCCGTCTTTGGAAACCTCAATAAGCCCAGCTTCCGAGTCAAACGTTATCTCATCACCGTCAGAGATGAGCGTCTTTCCGCACCCGTCGGCCTTGACTCCAGAATCTATGTCGCCAAAAAACCAATGGCCGTTCTGTCCGATGGTAGGAGACACGCCGTCTTTTCCTTTTAAAGAAGCAAGCCATGCGTCTTCCGTGCCATCAAAGCCATGCTTTTTTGCTATATCATAAGCGGAGTCGCCGTCTTTGCCTTTGAGGGAGCCTAGACCGGCAAGAGCTTTGTCTACGTACCTTTTGGCAAGCTCTAGTGTAATTAGATCCATTGCGACTCCTCGTTAGTTCAACTCAACCCATTCCTTGTTGCCGTCGAGCATAAAAACCTGCTGGGTGGAAATCACAAACACTGTGGTTCCCATCGCAACCGGCTCATACGCCTTCATTACCTCTTCAAGGTCGTCTTTTGTGTCGGCCACAAGCTCTCTGTACCCGTCTCTCGTTTGCGAGATAACTCGATAGCTCACTGCTACCTCCTTAAATATACGAATATGCCCTGGATTTTTGGCTCCAGGGCAGGCCACTCGATACGTCTTTCGTATCTATATTCACAACCGACAATAGTCAGATAAAAAACTGGTGCCGTGAGCCAGATTCGAACTGACGCGCTCAAAAGAGGTCGGCTTACAAGACCGATGCAATCAACCACTATGCGATCACGGCGTGGAGGGGGAGATTGGATTTGAACCAACGGATAACGGCTTTGCAGGCCGTCGCATTAGCCAACTTTGCTACTCCCCCTTATCAAAAGCCATTAGGCTGTTGTGTACATGGTGCCCAAGGTGAGACTCGAACTCACACGTCTTGCGACCGAGGCTTTTGAGGCCTCCGCGTCTGCCATTCCGCCACTCGGGCTTTTAAATGTCATTCACTCTATTACATCTTTATTTAAGAAATGAAAAAACTTTCGCAATAAGAAACAAAGGCTTCAATAAGGTTCATTTTAACCTTGTCTATATTGTTGTATAGACGCCTTTCTTTCTTTGAGCATCTTTTACCTTCTGCGAGATAAAAGACATGATCAATATTCTTCCTATTCATGAAATACTTAAAAGTAGATAACGCAATACCGTCTTCAAAAGAAAGAATAACACAATCGAACGACTCTTTGCTGCCGGTTTTCATAAGTTGAAAATCAGAGTCGGCTCTTTGCATATAGCATTTGTCAAGATATGACTTACATTCAACTGTCAACACTAGCTTGTTGTTTATGAAACAATGCTGATCGACTGATTCTTCAATGCTATTGTTTTCAAAATCTGTTAAAACAATCGGAGCATCGTCGCCCTTCTTGACAGATGCGTTTTTGCCAGGATATTTTTCAGCAAGAAAATTCCAAATTTTTTGGACAATTTCTTCTGTAGTTTCTCCGTTGATCTTACGAATGGCTCCTCCAGAATTGGGTTTTCTTTCTAGCTGTTGCAACAAAGAGAATTGATTCTTTATATAGGTCATAAGTTCTTCAACGAGCTCTTTGTTTTCCATCAATGTTTTTCTTTCTTTTAATCAATTTTAACTTGGTGGCGGGGGCGGGATTCGAACCCGCGTACTCCAGGTTATGAGCCTGTTGAGGAACCACTCCTCCACCCCGCGATATAAATGGTGCCTGCAATATGATTCGAACATATAACCCCCGCTTTACAAGAGCGGTGCTCTGCCAATTGAGCTATACAGGCATTGGCTTCCCGAGCCGGATTCGAACCGACGTTTACGGAGTCAGAGTCCGCAGTCCTTGCCGTTAGACGATCGGGAAGATGGTGCGCCGTCAGGGATTCGAACCCTGGGTCTTTGGATTAAAAGTCCACTGCTTTACCAATTGAGCTAACGACGCTTATTAAAACCACACAAAAGCATGTGAGTTTACATAATGATATGCCCCGTGAGGGATTCGAACCCTCATCTTCACAGATAAAAACCGTCACTTTATCCTGTTAAGCTAACGAGGTTTATTCAAACTACACAAAAGTACAGGATGTTTCTGGTGCCCCGTGAGGGATTCGAACCCCCAACCGAACGGGTAGAAGCCGTTGACTCTATCCAGTTGAGCTAACGAGGCTTTTTTGCTTGCAAGTTATTCGAAAATAAAGCGGATGCCAAGCTCCTCTTCTGACCAATCATTAAACTTCTTCCTCATTACACCATCAGAATTGCCACCGTACAGGTCGGCAGAGAGCCAAGCATATCCGATTCCATGAAGCATCTGGAAGGAACCGTAGCCGTTGTCGACATACCCCCGCACCATATCCTCGATCTCTTTCCCCTGAAGTTCTGCCCACTGCTTCAGCGCATCCTTGAAAGCTTTCTGATGGAACTCCTCAATCATCGGCATTCCACTGGAAAGAGACTGAAAGACATCGTCGTACTCGGACGTGCCAAACTCCTCCTCAAGCTTGTCCTTGGAAAGGTTGTCAATGTAATTGTAGATGTACTCGACGAGGTTGTCGAGCTCTTCGTACGTGGCGTCATTGCCCTTGCCGAGGATGTCGTCGACGGGGGTGAAAGAGTTGACCTGGACGATGATGGGGTTGCTCATGTGGAATCTCTTTTCTCTTGTCTTCTCTCTAACTTACAAGTATATTATAGCACGTTTTAGAACCTGTTGTAAAGCAAAAACTTTTTATCAAAAAAGCATTTTAAAAACAAATCGGAGCGGTGGACGGGACTCGAACCCGCACAAAAAATAACCAGTTTGGAGGACTGGCGCTCTACCAATTGAGCTACCACCGCATGCCGGGGTGATTTTACCCTACAACCACCAAGGAGGCCTGCCGTTTTTATATCCGGCACCCGCCTGACAGGCCAAAGACGGGATTACGTTTTCGCATCGGTGCGCTACCACCCTGGCCTTTTGCGTCCAGGCTTGCTCTCCCCTGGAGTGAGTCTTTGGTGCTCACTACCGCATGATTGTGACGTCACCATGCAAGCGCCGTCCGCAGTCCGTATGTGGTGATCAGCCACGGATGTATAAGACGGAATAAGCGTTAGGGCGCAAGCACCCCTCTGGAATCTTACCAGACCTGCGATCTCTCGCTTTGAACCTCGCTTGGAACAAAAGCATGAGGCAGAGCGGGTTTACCTCAAGGTACTTCTTTGAGAGGGAAGCTTGAACTCTTCGCCTTGTCCCGGGCGTGTTTTTTACTGGCCGAGTAGCCCAGGTTCGAACTGGGACAGCACGGATTAACATGCTGGAGGGATTAGCAATCCCCTGCGATACCATTACGCCACTACTCGATATGGCGGTGAGCCTGGGATTCGAACCCAGGAGACGCTCATCACGTCTAGATGCTTTCGAGGCACCCGCAATCGACCAACTCTGCCAACTCACCGTGGTAGGTGTGGAGAGAATCGAACTCTCATCTGACGATTATAAGTCGTCGGCCCTGACCTTTGTGCTACACACCTATGGCCTCCAAAGAAGGACTCGAACCTTCAGCCTGTCGTGTAGGAGACGACCGCTCTATCCATTTGAGCTATTTGGAGAAGAAGGGGACAGGTCTTGTCTATGGAGCGTTGCCGTAGACAAAGTGTGTCTCCCTTGTCCAGCCAGCAGGACTCGAACCTGCAATCGCATGCTCCCAAAGCATGAGGGTTGCCAATTACCCTATGGCTGGACGAGGGGCACTGATTTAACAGTGCTGACACTTTCTGTCTTTCCCTCAATTGACTTATATATTATATAATTTTCAGAGACCTCTTGTCAAGTACTTTTTTTAAAGTTGCCTAAACTTTTTTTCCAAACCATGGATCGAAGGAATCAGGACGTCACAATAGAAGCGGTCACCGGGTTTGGAGCTTACCATCATACGGATGTACTCCCTTGCCTTTGTGACTGGCATGGTGCATTCAAAGATAATGTTGTCAGGAGTGCCCCTCGGCACGGCAGTGAATGTGCCGTCCTGGAAGGTGATGGCATAATGCCATCCATCCACAGGAGACCTTTCAAGCCAATATTTTACATTGTCTGAAAACTTCCCATACCTCTTCAAGTTGTCAAAATCAGTCCTTGTACGCATCCCGTCGATATATGCGTCTCGTTCCTTTGCCAGAGGCGCAAGCTCTAACTCATCAAAGATCTTACTTGCACGCGGAAGCAAGTCGGTAAGCATCCAGTTGTCAAACTGGGCGAAGTCTTGAATCAGCAGCGGCCCATCGAAAGAGCCTTTTAATTTAAGATGGGCCACTGTGACCTGTGCAAGTCTCATAGGTGTGATAAAGAGCATTACATCTCCTTTAAGAGTCAAACCAAATGACGGCACGCACGTTGCAAGGACTCACATACCCCATCGTCATGTACACAAAGTTCTCAATGTCATAGACAAAAGTGTTGAAGCGCTTGCGCATGTTCTTGTCCTCCCTCTTTGTGTCGATAAGGAGGCCCTCGTCATACTCCGCGAGCTCTTTGTAGTTTGCGGACTTGAAGTGCTTCTTTCTCTCACCCCAACCCTTCAGCTCGTCAAGGGTGTACCAAGTGAGGCTATGCACACCACCATAAGACTCTTCAAGCTTGTAACGCTCCTTTACCCCTTCGGATGCGTCTTCAGGCATGCCACGGAGAGAATCAATCTGGGGATAAGTGTCGCTCCTGACGCCTGCAAGGATGCCGAAAAGGCTATAGTCTCGGCCATTGTAAGGCTCAAGGATGTTGATGTACTCGGTGCCGTCGGCCTCCTTGTAAGAACGGAAAGGGTTCTTGATCTCAATGTACTTCCACACACCGTCGGTCTTGTAAGTGTTTCGAATCTCAATTGCCATGTGAATGTCAGCGCCCATGTTTATACCCCGTTTCTATCTCTCTTGATTACAAGACTATTATAACACGTTTGACAACCTGTTTGCAACCATGTTTTTTCAACCTGCAATTACTTTCCGTTGTTAAAGGAGATAAGAGCAGTGTACAAGTCGTCAATGACAAAAAACTTTGAGTGATAGTTCGTCACAGCACCTACGACCTGGTTGTTTGTTCGATCAAACCATATCTCGTCACGACCAGTAGCATGTTTGGGGTAACGCTCTGGATAGCGTACAAAATGAGCCTTTATGCGGTCGTATTCATTCTCTGTGACTTCAACCATGCCGTTGTCCATAATGTCGTGCATTTGACTACAGCCCCTCTTCATTAAGCTCCTCTGTGTCTTTATCACAAATTGCAAGATGAATGTCGTCAAGATAGTCAAACTCACTGTACTTGCAACCTATGAGCTTCCCATTCTCGTCAAAATCTGCAAAGTCTACCGGACAATATCTAATCAGCACTTTGCCGAACACCTCGAAGATGCCGATGATGAACACTTCGTCGCACGTGTCGTCAATGAACTCGGACTGGTCAGACCACTTCTTCTCCTGTTCATAAGGAGTAAACATCCTCTTGTATTTCCACATCCTGACAACCTTGCCGGAAACGACTTCCATAAAAGCGCGTGCACCATCAATCTTGTCCATTGTTATCTCCTTGTCATCGACGAACACAGCGGATTGCATACAGCAACGCTTCTGCCAAGTCGTCTTTTGTGTATCCTTTGCCCTTCTTGCCTGATTGCAGTCTCTCTGCGATGGCCTCGACCTCGTCGATTAGCATGCCAAGGTCTTGCGAGTACCCGTCAGCAATCATCTCTTGCTCGTGATATGCGTCTTCAAGCGCGTCATAGTCTTTTCCTGGCGTACCACCAAACTCTTCCATAGCATGCCACATCTCGTCGGGAGTGATGCCGACTTCGTCAAGCCATTTAAGCAAATCATATGTGTCGTGCAACCAGGTGCCGTCATTAAGACAAATCCTCATTGGAGTGCTCCTCTCAACTTCATTGTCTATATTATATAACAAACGGATACCTGGATGCAAGTATAAATTTTTGCACAAAAAAGGGCCCAGCTAATTGCCAGACCCTTTTGTGATTTACTTGATGAACCTGTTAAAGATATCCTTATAGAGTTCGTTGACATAGGACTCAAGATCATCCGTGGTCGCACGCTTGGTGTTATTGCGGTTATCGAAGGAATAATACTTCGGGCCTGCATTCGTTACCTTAACACAAGGATCGTTAATCTTCTTGCCGGCACTCGGCTTCGTCCTGCACTCGCACGTACACTTGTCCTGGTTACTCTTTGCCAGCGCATCATAAGCCTCTTGTAACTTGCCGAGCCTGGCCTGAAGCACCTTGTTGTCAATCGCCATAGAGTCGAGCTTGGCTTGAAGCTCCTCCTCCTTTGTCTTGGGCTTGGAGGTCTTACTTGCAACGATGTTGCCAATCACGTCGTCAAAAATCTCTGCAAGCGCGGTGTCAATGTCGTCGCCATCTATCTTCTTGTGCTTTGACACGTTAAGACCCTCTGAATCACGAACGGAACACGTGACACCTGCGTTCTCCTTGTCCTTGCCGTAAGAAGCAGAGAAGTCAATATTGATAGTGTAGTTGTCCTTGGACATATTGAAGCCCCTTTCATGTAATGTCTTTTGTTAAGAGTATCATACTACTGTTTAGAACCTGTTGTCAACCTTTTTGATACAGAGATTCTCCAGTTTTTTTCCTTCAACGAATACGCAACGTCAAAAGTGTCTGTGCATCTCTTACAAGAGCCACCCTTGAAGCATCTCATACCGCAACGGATTCTCTCTTTTGTAAGAGTGTCTATCATCGTGGTGTTTGGGAATGGAATCTTTATATCGTAATTGATTTCCCCAAGGTCCCCGTACCAGTTCTTTGTTGTGAACCACGTCTTGTACAAGGCTGACAGCATCCCGAAATTATACACGCCCTTGAAGTCATAGCAATCAAACTCAATCGTGTCGATCAATCCGTCTATAAGATCAAAGTCATTCGGACGGACAATCATTGCCCTCTTGTCGAATCCCCTGGTAGAACACATGCTTGGAATTCTGTTTGCAACAAACCTCACGTTGACGTTGTTCTTGTGGCACAGCTCACAAACATCCTTGAGGGAGTACCACAGGTCGTCCGACAGATACACGTCAGACACGCCCAGCGATATGAAGTAGTCAAGAGACACTATGTTATATGCTGGTGCATCGTAACTGAAGAAATACTTGCAGTTCATCTGCTTCAGCGATTCGATGTTCTTTATGTGGTTCTCACGGAGTCTGAAATATACATTTTCTTTGTCAAGCCTTACAATAGACTTGATAAGTTTTTTGTCGTCCATGTCGCCGACAATCTCGACGTTCACCCTCTTACCGGGAAAGGCTTCAATGAAGTCACCAAGCTTGTCTATCGTGCTTGTCTCTGGATTATATTGGATGTTGAACTCATCTGCCACGTCGTTGAGCTCATAATATAGTTTAAATGGGATAGCGAGCTTCATTAAGCTCATTCACCTCCTTCGAACACTTTTCACACACGACCCTTCTTGTACCCCATCGTTCAGGATCTAACGGCTGACCACAATGCAGGCAAGTCGGCTTGCCGGACATCTGAAGTCGCAGGGGCTTGGTAAGCTTGTACGGCTCTTTGTTCACCTCAAAGAACTTGTCGTCATTATGGAACATAAAGAAGTCGTTGCATGCACCGTAAGACCACGGTGACACGTGCCAACCGCCAGACAAACCTGCTTCAAGCATCTTTGTTTCAAAGTCTTTGAACTTCTGCGTCTCATTTCGCACGTCGAAGTTCTCGCATTGCTCAAGTAGAAGCCTGTCCTCTTGAATCCATGGGTAGTTTTTGACCTCATAGCTCTCACAAGAAGTCAATGCAGACAATGCCCCACGCGCAAGCTCGGCAGAGAAAAACGGATACTGCCTAGATCCAAGCGCCACATCTGCGTCTAGGTCATAGAACAACATCATTCGCCAACTCTTGTTCGGCACGCCAGGCAGGAACGGCACGTTTGACTCCATATATGCCACAACAGCAGTCGGGCTGTTCATATATTCAGTCACGCCTGAACGGTCACTACCTTTGCCGACTAGGGACATACAGCTCGTCCATCCGCTATTGTTGTCGCTCATAGAGAGAAAATCAATTGGGTGTATCGACAAGACGACATCCGCGTCAAGCCTTTGAGTCGTGCGAATAAGACTCACCCTATCACGGAACTGTGTAAACAACTTCATGAACGGATATCCAACAAATTCCAACGCTTTGCGGATTACACGCATGCGCTTGCCACGAAGAAGAAGCTTTGTCTTTGAGGTTCCATCTGACAGGGGCGTAAACAATGCGATTTCAGTGTCGTCAACCTGCTTGTCAGACAAGACGTCGCTTGCTTTGAACAGGCCGAGCACCTTCTTAACCGTGTCGTCGTCGCACAGGCCGGAATATTCAAGATTATACATATAGTCCGCCACAGACGGGACGATATTCAGGCTTGCATTCACGATAGACTTGCGTGCGAACTCTAGGTCGTCTTTAAGGTCTGCCGTCACATGCGTCGTTATGCGGAGTTTCTTGTCAAAGACCTCGTTGAACAAACGTGTCTTCGCCTCGTTCCAAGATTCGAGGATGGACTTCGTGTCAACAGACGGGTATGACCCGATTGCACGGTGGATATAGTTGTCAATTACGTCTGCGTCATACGCCTTCAGTGCGTTATAAGGCTGTATTGCCATTCTTTACCAATCCTCTTCGACAATAATGTCAATCTCGTCGTCAATCTTGTCCTTCAGGTACTTGGGCAAGAGTACATAGTTTATATCAAACCTATCAAGAAGCTCTTCAAAATCATCTTTTGGAATCTGATATCCACAGTGGAATCCGACGTACCCAATAAGGTCGTTTACCTTTTCCTCAAGCTCCTCTTCGGCACATCCAAGAATCATAGGGTTGCCGACCTCGGTGATATCAATGTCAAACATTAGCATACACCAGCCTTATATCCGCGCTTTACCTTGAAAATCCTGATATAGGAATATTCGTCGATATAGCCAGGGTAGTTGTTGCACACATACCTGACCATCAACGCCTGCCCCTCATGTAGTTCAAGCTTGAAGAAAAAATCCTTGATGAGATTGTTAGTCTTGGTCTCATACACACTGACGCAGTAATTGGCGTCACTCTCATTATCAACGTACCTCATTGGACTCTCCTATCGTCTTGATTACATTATTATTATAACACAATCAAAAACCTTTTGTCAATACAAAAAAAGCCCCTTAATGGGGCTTTTTTATTTTTTAAACTAGAAGAGGCTTCCAGTTCCTCATATCGTTGATCTCCTCATACAGTGCGTCTTCCCCTTCCTCAAACTTCTTCACAAGAGCAAAGAGGTTTGCAGTCAGGCAGGTCATAAGGCATACGTTGCTCGGCATGTCCTTGAACAGGGTCGTGGGATATGCTCCAAGATCGAACGAATATGAATACTTGCTTATGCTGTTTACGAACTGCACGGGATCCGTCATATCAAAGTTGCGCATCTCCATGTTCTGCTGGTCGCTGAATAGGAATAGCCTGTCGAATTTCTTGTTGCCGATGACCTTGCGAATCTCACTGATACAAGTCGAATATCCACAGGTGTGCCTTGTGATGCGGTCAATGACGTCAAATGGATCGTCGTTGTCTAACACGCTCGTGTCAAACTCGGTTGCAGTTGTTCCAAACTTCACAATAGTTGGATCCGTGCACCTCTGCGAGATGATATAAGCGTAGCACGCGCTTGCCTCTCCGATGGACACGCTAGATCGGTTAGACAAAAGTGCGTCCATTGACCCGGATACATCCACGGCGACAAGAGTTGAGCCCTCAATCACAGGCACGTTCTCCATCGAGGCCTTGAACGCCTCTGATAGTTCGTACCCGTACTTCGGGCACGCCTTATATGCGGTATAGATCTGGAACGGGAATACAAGAGACTCACGAATCTTCTTGGGGTCGCAGAGGATCGAGAAGATGTACTTATCGGAGAAGTCCAGAGTGCAGAAGTCATACTTGCTGATGTTCCTCAAGTTACGAAGAAGCGCAAGGTAGCCTAGCTTGCCTTCGACGAGGAGCCTCTTCCACTCCTCCTCTGCGTTGTCAGTGTTGCTGATTGCCGTCTCCCACACGTCAGCAACCGGAATCTTCCCGGTCTTCTTTATTGTGTCCACAACAGCACTGTTGGCATGGGAGATATTGATGATGTCAAACCAATTGTACCTCTTGCCGTTCAGCTTGCACTTGCCGAACATATACTCGTTCATACCGCTGACATAGTCGCAGGACGCCTTTACGACGGCATGGCTCCTCTTCTCATAAAGGTAGTCGATTGCACCGAACAGCTCTGCTACGTCGTCAGGTCTACGGAACAGATGCCTGTATAGGTTACGCTTGTCCTGGAAGTCGTACGTGTTCAGAACGGCTCCCGCAAGATGTGAGGCGGACCTCATACCCATGACGTTCCTCGCATACACAACTGCCTTCATGGCAAACTCGGCACCATACTTGTCTGCAATCTGTCGGGTCTTCTCGACAAGTCGCTTTGCCTGCGTGTCAGAAGACTCATAAGCGCCACCTGCAAGGAACGAACCAAACAGGATGTTCAGCCATTCGTGCAGGAGAGGCTTCTCGTATGCCTCTCCACCTTCATATGTCACCGTGGTGATACATTGCTTGTTGTTGAACTTCGACATACCATCATCCTTTCTTATGGGAGAAACAAAAAAGGCCCCGACAACTAGAGAGATATTTTTGTCCGGAATATTTTATTGTTATATCTAAATAAGTGATATATGAAGTATCCGAACAAACAATCATCCAGCCATCAGGGCCATAATGAATCGAGAGGAAACCGTCGCGTCAGGAGCGTTATAATTTTTTCATGAAATTGAAGTATCCCAACGCACAATCACTCTCGATTGACTTTGTATGGTTGCACTATACCCAATTTTTATTCGGTTGTCAAGTATTATTTTAAAAATCTTCGTAATAATTTGAGTAGTCTATGATCTTCAGCTTACCGTTATTGTCATACCCCCAGTTACCAGAGTGAAGGTCGTAGATGTCGTTATCCTCTAGAAACTCTTTCAATGCAAATAAGTGCCCTATCGGATATTGCTTTTTAAGCTCCTGTGTGATTATATTCGGCACTCCGAATTTAAAAAACATGTTCTCACCGCCTGGGGCTTTACCGTTATACTCAACGTCGCTGAACGGCACACATCGCTCTGACGCATACACTGGAATCGTGTTGTACAGCATACCGATATATTCAGTCGACGCGAAGAACGAGCTTACCCCATTCTCTTCGGCTTTCTTGTAGTTGTCAACCTCCAACTCACAATAGTCACCACCGTTGCTTCTCATCTCGTCCATCTCTTCGAAGCTCATCCTGCTGACAAACTCCCTGTTGATACCACTCTCGTCATACTCGTAGATATCAGCTCCGAAGAACGGCACCTTCGCAACCTTGTCCTTCACATCCCGCAGGAAGAACACGACTTTTGTGATGCCAGCACGCACGCATTGAACGACAGAGTTGTCCCCTCCATCCTTATACTCTTGCATCCAAAGGGAATCAAACGAGTCTCCCTCTTCCCCCATCTTCTGTGCATATAGACCTTCGTCGATGAACAGCTCGTGGTCTGATGTGTCTAGAAAATCTTTCAACTCTTGTAGGATTCGCTGGTTTGTATCCATTTCTCTGTTGTCTCAACCCCTTCTTCTCGCAGGTTGGTATCGAACGAACGACTTCGTGAGGATATTATAGCATATTTTTTTCCAAAAGTCAAGCAAATCCCGGTGTAAAAATTTCGATCGGCAAGAAAAACCCGTCCACAACAGATTCACTGCTATGGACGGGTCCCCTTGGGAGGTCATTTTTTACAGGCCGATTACAGAACGGGCTTTGGCGTACACGAATCTCTTAACGTCGTTAAGCACGATCGGGTACTTGCCGTACTTTTTGGCAATGACGCATGCTTCCTCTGAAAGGAGGTCGGAGAACGCCATCTCCATCACCATGCCGACCATCTTGCCATTGTTCTTGGAGAACTCCTCTCCAAGAATGTCTGACACCTTGTTGATGCACTTCTGAATGTCAGAAGAGGACACGAGGTCGTCAACAATAGCCTGCTCTATATTTAAACCGTCCACCATGCTTTTGTTCGACTTTTGACCCTTGCGCTCCTTAAATTCTGCCCTTACGATCTTCCCCTCCTCATAATTACCGAAGCGGGAAAGGTAGCTGTAGTTCTTTACAACTACACCTTCTCCAATGACGTCGTCAGGAAGATTGAAGTGGTTTGCGTCAGCAATCCTTGCGATGTCCTCTACAGTGACAGCCACGCCGTTTTGGTACACTCGCAGAGGAGGTATAATGTACTTATAGCCGTACTTTGCAAGAGCCTTGAAGTAGCTGTTATATGGTAGATACCCAAAGTGCTTCTCGGTCTCACTGTTGCCGATAGTGGCAAGCTTCATGTCAAAGACATAGAACTCCTTGTTCAAGTAAGACTTGATGTGCCCTGCCTTGCCACCGAGCCACTCTCCGCACACAACCATGAACGGATTGTCCACGCAGAACCGACGGATAGGCTCCATCGTCTCGGACTCCATGACATGCTTGTAGAAACCAGCGTTGTCTTTGTCCATAGTGAGCTCGCGGTTGCGAGAACCTGCGTGGATTACACCCTCATTGTCCGCCCAGACGGTGGCGTTCGTGCCGTCAAGCTTCGGGAAGACATACTTGTCACCACTGGTTGTAAGGAGGTCAGAGACTTCGTCGAGTCGGACGACATGGAGGAACTTGATGTTTCCGTAATTCATGAAGATATCCTTTGCTATTGTGTCTTCTACTTGTCTAGAATATCTGCTTCTGCCTTCATCTTTGCGATTTGGTCGTATGCCATATCCTTGGTTACTGCGAACCAACCAGGCTTGTCGTCCCACCCATAGTCAAGAGCAACCCCGAAAAATTGGTAGACGAACTTGACGATTCCCGAGATTTCCTTACGAGTGTACATGTTCATCTCTTGACCGAGGTACTCACAAAGAGTGTTCGCAATGGACAACTGGTCGTCAGAGTAAGACTCGGGATAAGCAATCTCAATGTCCGTGCCGTCAATCGCCTGTGGAGCGCCATCCATCTTAATATCGCTTTCCTCTGCGACGCCCGGTGTGTCTTCAATATTGCTCATAATATCTCCAATCAATCTGCTTTGTTTTGTTGTCTACATTATCTCACAGTTTAAACCTGTTTGCAACAAGAAATTTTTAACCTACGTAATCGTACAGATCCTCAATGTTGGTGATAGCAGTAGGCGTTTCAAGTGTTCCCATAGTCATGTCGTAGGAATAAAAATCTGCATATTCCTTGTCTACCGCATCGAGAACGTGACGTGCAAGATACAGTCTGTCATTCTGAATCTGATAGATTACGTAATCAAGAATAACATCTCTGCTAACAATACAATCGTTGTCCTCTTCAAAATCATAGATAACGTCATCAAACGTCTTGCCGTCTGCGACAAGTTTGTCGAGTTCGTCCTTGGTCATTGTTATTTTCTCTGTTAGAAACTTTAATTTAATGGGTCGTGTACCAATCAATAGCGAACTGGCAATCCTTCTTTGTCTTATACTTGCCAAAACAAAGCAAAGTACTGTATTTACTTTGGTCGGTGTCCCATACCATCCACCAAACTTTTCCGTCAAGTGCGATTCTTTTTGCTGGCTTAAACATCAGCATTCCTCCACTTCAAACTGTGGTTTTAATTGGCATTAGGAAACATCAGACTGTACACGCCCTTACTGTGATGCTCGTCAAACCAATGCCAGATTTCTTCACGGTCAGTACCAGCATCAAAGATGTACCACTCGTTTGCAAGAACCAGATAATCATGGTCATGGCGTGGTCGATGAAGTATGCAATTTCTTCACAGGTCACTGTAAGTCCTTTTTTCATTGTTCTGTGACGCTCATGTGCCACCAACCCTTGTTGGTATTTAATATTATGCAACATTTTAAATCGACTTGCAACAATGGATTTTTAAACCTATGGAATTTGCGAGTTTAACACAAACTGGTGGGTATATAAAGTAAAAGAAAATATATTATAAATATATATAGTAGTAGTAGGTCGTGTTGAAAAGTTGAAAACCAGATAAATCGCCAGGTAGAAATTAAAAAAGTTTTCAACATCAGGTTGTTGAGAAATCAACATTGATTCTGCTACATTAACATAAACTGGTGGGTTAAAAGTTTTCAACAGAGTTTTCAACCAAGCTTTGTTGAAAAGTCAATACTTGACAATGGGTCGATATATGGGTATAGTATATTCACGCAAAACAAATAAAAATGACGGTGATTGGAGAGCAATGGTTTGTCCAAGCAAGACTTTTAAGGTTGACAAGTTCGTAATCACCAGGTACTATAATAACAACAAAGACGTCTTTGGAGGCAAGGATTATGTAGATGTAATCGAAGAGCCGTTCTACATGACAGACTTGGGCGGACTTGACAAGAAAGACAGGAAGGTTGTTGAGGACTTTATGGAAAAGCAACCAAAGAAATACATCGGATAGGAGACAGTTTAAAGTGGAAACATACGAGAACAGCTTCTTCAGACCAAAGCCAAACGACAAGAGGAAGTGTTGCCACGAGCTTGACGAGCCATGCAAGCTTGATGCGTTCGCCTGCACAAAGACTTGGTGGGAGACAAATATAAAGAAATACATTCAAATGGCGGAGTCAGAGTACAAGAACAAGATTGAGATAGACATTGACGAGTTCGACAAGAGTCACACAGTGGACGTAAGGGTGGACGGCAAGTACGTCGCCACTGCCAAGTCGAAGGAAGAGCTTGCGGTGATTCTAAAGTCAATCTACTCAATGCTTACGACAATGGCAGATTAAAAAATCAGTATTGACTCAAGCTATTGTACCGTGTTATAATAGGTTTTGTCAAGTTGGCAAAAGCGAAAAAACGAGGTACATCAAATGGGAGACGTTCTGAAGAAGTCTGACATAAAATTCTTCAACGAAGCCAAGAAGATGGCCGAAGCATCGACGTTCCCAGCGTTCAAGGTTGGTTGCGTCATCGTGTACAAAGGCAAGATAGTAGGCAGTGGGTCCAACTCAAGCAAAACCTGCCCTGACCAGAAGTTCTACAATAGGCGCTATAGGGACTTCAAGGTTGGAACCAAGCCCCCGGTTGACTCGATTCACGCAGAGGTGTCGGCCATCAGAAGCGTGCCATATACTGTCGCAAACGACATGGACTGGTCACGTGCAAAAGTGTTTGTGTACAGGATTTCTCCAGGCAAGGAATCTGGTCATGGTATGGCAAGGTGCTGTCCTGGATGTATGCACGCAATAAAGGACAAGGGGGTAAAGAAGCTCTACTACACGACTGACGATGGAATGTGTTTTGAGGATCTTGGCCGATAAGAAATTCAACAGAAACGGATTGCGGTAAATGGCTAACTTTGGTATTGTGAACAACGGCTTCTTTGAGACCATCTATGACGTAGATAACGGGCATATCGTTCGTATGTTGCTCTTATCTGACGAGAGCGAAGACGCGATGTCGTATCTCCAGAAAAACTTTGAGTCGTACAAGGTTGTTTCATATGGGTGCTATTGGTAAGTCTTTTTAATAAAAAGCGAAGGGACAGGCATGATTAACGAAGACATGTACGAGCAGTATGAGGACGAGTATTCTTGTGAATTCCAGAAGTTCACAAAGCGTGCTCCAAAGACTCAAAAAACCGACAAGTCTACAAAGCATGACGAGATCAACGCAAAGCGGCGCGAGCGTCAGAGCGAGAAGGATGCCATGGTGGCAAACAAGGACAACGAGTTTATTTTTCTTGGCTAAATAAAAAAGGAGCAAAAGGTGAAGGAATATATCGTTTACGCAAACTACGACCCCACTACTGGCATTTCCAAGATGGTCAAGTCAAACCGATACGGCACGTTCAGTGCGACTGCGGAGGTGCACGAGGAGGACAAGGACATTGCCAACAGGTGGGATGGTCTTCGTTTCTGCGAGTTTAAGATTGACATGCAGTCCGAGCGGGCTCGTGCAAACATCTTCCGCGAAAGGATGAACGGAGTAAGGAACGCTCTTTGCTCAATTGAGCCTCCCGAGCCTGGCGAGGACGACTACACCTGGGACAAGATGATGATTCAGTATATGGACCTCAAGCGTCGATATGAGGAGTCCATCAAGCGATATAAGCAGATGAAGAGCGCATATCACGACTTCGCGTCAGAGTGCCTCGTAATTCGTCGTAAGCTTCACCAGTATGACGCAAAGCATGCCAACGCTTAACTAACAAAAGCCTGTCTGCCATACAAAAGTGGTAGGCAGGCTTTTTTGTTTTATCTTGACAACAGCAAGATTGAACTGTATAATTATAGATAAAAGCCATAATGCCAAAGGAGGATTCAAAGCATGGTGTACGTTATAGCCGATATACACGGAAGTGCGCTGTCGCTTCAGCAGGACATGAAATACATGCCAGAGCTTACAAAAGACGACTACATAATCATAGCCGGGGATGCCGGGCTTGAATACGGGCAGTATTCTATGGGGTCGCTGAAGAAATATATGAAGAAGCTTCCATGTACTTTTGTGGTAATGCGCGGAAACCATGACAACAGGTATCATTACATGGCACGCAATAACCCTGACAGATGGTCCTTCACCGACGACGGTATGTATGCGTATGAAAACAAATATCCAAACATCATGTACATAAAAGACGGTGGCGGTGTATACACGATAGACGGCAAGGATATACTGTTTATCCCAGGTGCCTATTCTGTGGACAAATACTATAGGCTCGCAAACGGGCTTGCCTATGAGCCTCGTGAGGAATTGAGTTGGTTCGAAGCCGACAAGCTGTTTGAGGAAATCGACAGCAAACATTTTGACTATATCATTTCCCATACTGCACCGTTGTCTCTTGTGCCGAAGTTGGAGCACTTGTTTCTAGCCTACGTAGACCAGGGGTGTGTGTCCCAGTGGACAGAGAAGATCTGTGACGAGGTTTACACGAACTACAAATTTAAGCACTGGTACTTCGGGCACTTCCACAGCGACATGGAATTAAGCGACAATGTAACGATGGTATATGCCAGATTTGGGGTGATAGGAAGCGATGAGTAACTCTTATTCAGAAGACTCTATTAAAGCGATGGATCCCAGATCTTTCGTGCGTCATCGGAGCGACCTCTACACAGGCGGAAATGACGATTCATCCCAACTTGCAATTGAAATCGTCACCAACGCAGTTGACGAGCACCTAGCTGGGAATTGCACTCATATCGACATCACCTATGTGAAAGACACAAATGTAATCACAGTTGAAGACGACGGACAAGGTATCATTCCAAGCCTTTATCAAGATAATGGCAAGACTATCCTTGAGATGGTGTATGGCACGTTGAATGTGTCTGGCAAGTTCGACAAGAGTAAAGATGCTGTCTACAGTGTGTCCACCGGCGCGTTCGGTATCGGTGCCTCGCTTGCCAACTATCTATCGCACTGGCTTGAGGCCATGACGTTCAGAGGTGACAAGTATGAGCTTGTAAGGTTTGAAGAAGGGTTGTTCGTAAGCCGACAGGAGGGAACGTCACCGATGCCGAACCATGGCGTGACGGTATCGTTCCAACCAAGCGAGGAGTTCTTCACGGACGCTAGGCCGAACATGTCCCTTTTGAAGAAGAAGATTGAAGGCATATGTTGTCTTTGTCCTGGGCTTACCGTAGCAATCAATATCGTTGATCACGGGAAGACGACGACGTATGACATCTACAAGAACGGCATAGTCGATTTGATTTCAGACAATGTTGACAACGTTGGCAATATCTTCACATTCAAACATGTTGACAAAGAAGACAGCTCAAGAATGCTGAACCTTGCATATGGTCTAAAGGAAGACGGCAAGGAGTCCGTCGTTGTCGGATATGCCAACTATGGCCCAATAGAGTCAGGCACAGCGTTCCAGGTCATCAAGACACAGCTTGCAAAAGACCTCACGGAGTGGGGTCACGCCCAGGCTGTATTGAAACCAAAAGAAACATTGAACGTGTCGTCTATCCAGGACGACATGTGCCTTGCATTCAACCTGACGAGCAACAACATCAGATATGACTCCCAGACAAAAGTCAGAATGTCAAGCACCGCTGACAACCAGTTCATGAGAGACACTGTATCTTTGTATTTCAAGCAATGGCTAAACGACAACCCAAACACAGCCAAGGACATTGTAGAGAAGGCTATACTCTCAAAGAGGGCTTCAGAGATGGCAAAAAAGGCAAGGGATGCCATCAAGAACAAAGGTGCAAAGAAAGATGCCGTGTTCAAGATGCCGACCACGCTTGTCGATGCGTCGTCAAAGAAGCGTGCCGACTGTGAGCTTTGGGTTGTAGAGGGAAAGTCCGCGCAGGGAGGCATGGTGTCCGCAAGGGACTCCAAGACACAGGCTATCTATGGCGTGCGTGGCATGATGCTTAACGTGTTGAAGACTGCTCCCGAGAACATCATGAAGAACCAAGAGATCAACAACCTTGTCATTGCGCTCGGCCTTGATGTTGACATGAAGACCGGTAAGATGGTTTATAATCCCAAGAAGCTTCGGTACGGCAAGATAATCGCTTGCGGGGATGGAGATGCTCCAGGAAAAGCCATATGCAATTTGATGTTTAACATCCTATGGTATATGTGTCCTGAATTGTTTTTTAACGGGCATGTATACATGGCAATTCCCCCCTTATTTAGAGTGACGACAACAAAGAACGAGTATGTGTATTGCGATGGGCAAAAAGAACTAGAGCAAGCAAAGAAGAAATATAAAGTGAAGGCCATAAACCGTGCAAAAGGTTTGTCAGAGCAGTCAAGTGAAGAACTTGAGCTAACTCTTCTAAATCCTGCCACGAGGAAAATTGTAGAAATCAACGTTAATGTTGCAGATCGAGCAACATTCGGCGACCTGATGACAGACTTGTATGGCAAAGCGGTTGAGCCAAGAGTGGAATATATCATGAAGCACTCGGAGGAAACAGAATATGACTGTGAATAACATTGACGCTTGTCAAAAGATAGGCGAGAACTTCATGGAATACGCTCTTGACACAAACAACAACAAGACTTTTCCAGACGTGCGAGATGGTCTAAAACCAGGTGCGCGTGCGTGTCTTTGGGAGATGTACACAAAAGGCTACACGCACAACAAGCCACATGTGAAGTCAGCCAAGGTAGACGGACAAATCATCGGCCTCTGGTGGCCTCACGGCCAGTCGGCTGTATATGAGACTTTCGTCCGCATGTCACAGGATTTTACAGAGAATAACCCAGAAGTTGAATTCCACGGTAACAACGGGAATCAGATCTTGGGCGGTGACTCTTTCGGTTCAGACCGTTATACTGAATGCCGTTTGACTCCAATGACTGAAGAGTTCATGTTTGACGGTGTCGATTCAAACGCCGTTGATATGATTTGGAATTTCACAGAAGATGAGCAGTGGCCTTCGGTCTTGCCGTCTGTCTTTCCGCGCCTTTTGGTAAACGGCACACAAGGCATCGGAGTCTCAATCTCAAGCTTCATGTGTGGTCACAACCTGTCTGAAACCGTAGACCTTATAGTCGACTATATAAAGACAGATAAGTATGACGACTTTGACTACATGCCTGACTTCCCCACTGGTGGTACTCTTGTGAATCCACAAGATGTTCCCAAGATAAACTCAACTGGAAAAGGAAAGATAATCGTCGAGGCAAAGTATGCTATAGACGGCAGGACCATCAGTTTTACGGAATTGCCGTTCCAAGTGTACCTTGAGCCTGTAATCGAAGAGATAAAGAAAGCCTTGGATAACGGCAATCTTCAAGGCATCAAGAGCGTCATCAACGCAAGCGACAAAAATGGCATGCGTCTTGAAGTGGAATGCCGTCAAGACGCAGACCCGGAAGAGATTGTGTCCAGATTGATGGCATCCACTTCACTACGAAAGCAATACAACGTGATACAGAGAGCTATTGTCTCAAAGACACCGGAGCTGTTGACTACAAAGAAGATTATAGACGTCTATATTGAACACAATCTTGAATGCATCAGAAGGGTTGCCGAGTATACCAAGAGCCAACTAGCAGAGCGCATAGAGGTGCTACAAGGCTTTATAAAGGCAATTGCGTCGATCGACGATGTGGTCTCAACCATAAAGAACAGCAAAGACCAAAAGGACGCGAAGATGTGTCTTGTCAGTCAGTTTGATTTCACCGACAGGCAGGCGAAGGCCATACTAGACATGCGGTTGGCGAAGCTTTCCAGCCTTGAAACAATAGCAGTCGAGGATGAGCTCTCGGAAAAAACGGAAAAATTGGAAAAGATTGAAAAACTTCTGTCATCAGAGAAAGAACAGAAGAGAGAGCTTGTGTCAAAGCTGAAGACGCTTAAAAAGAAGTACGGTACAGACAGGAAGACTGTGATACAACAGAAGGACGCAAAGGAGGTTTCTGCCGTGTCATCAAAGAAATACAATATAGAGTTCGACAAAGGTCTCATGAAAAAGACTGTTCACTTCGACGGAGAGTTCACAGATAAAGACACCCTTGTCCTTGTCGGTGCGTTTGGCGACGTATACAGGGTTGCCGTCGAGGACATTCCAGTCACAAAGCCCGGTGTCAGCTATCAGACAAGCCTGCTCATGCTTGACCAGAAGATAGTTGCCATGAACCCTTCAAACATTCTAATCGTCACCCGAGACGGCAAGGTGAAGAAAATCAACATCATGGAGGAGTTTGCAGGCAACACAAGGAACAAGACAGGCATCAAGTCTATCAAGCTTATAGATGATGATGAGGTGCTGTTTGTGTTTCCGAACGTGTCTGACACAGACTATCTCAAGCTTGTCACAAACCTCGGCATGTCGATCAAGTTTTGCACATCTGAAGTCAATCCACAAAAGAAGACAGGTAGTGGCGTCAAGGGTATCACTCTTGGATATGACGACTGTGTGGCGTTTGCGTCTATTGTAGACAACAACCTCGACAGCCAGGCTCGTGGTGGCAAGGGAAGAAAAAATTCATAACCGCAAAATTTTGCGGTTTAATGAAACTGCAAAGTTTTGCGGTTCACTGATGAAGGGGATGCTGATGAGTACAAAGCAAGTACGCGAAGACATTGCATGTAGATTCAGAAATGCCAGAAACGCGAATCTGTATCTACCGATAGACGCAACGCAGAAGGACATATGGGCGAACGAGGCGTATTACATAAGGACGGCGTTACGGCTCAATGACGAAGACAATGTGTTCTTGGCCCTTGCAGACTTGTTAGTCGACTAGCTCTATTAGATAACATATGCAGATTAGTTTCTGCCGATTGAAAATTTATTGTTGACTTCCAGTTCATGATGATGTAATATATATTTTGTCAATTGGGACAGGCACAAAAAAGACAAGGAGTTCAAAAATGGCAAAGAACAAGTTTTCTGACAACGCTCGTGAAGTCCTCCATTATCTCCAGAATACCACGCAGGAAGATATGACCTTCCGTGACATTGCCGACGCAATCGAGAAGCCTTATCGCTCCGTAAGCGCCATCATCACCTCGCTTGCCAAGAAGGGGCTCGTTGATCGAGTTCTTCAGGAGAATGGTGACAAGTACATTGTCCTCACCGAGGACGGACGTATGGTAGACCCTGACGAGACTGTCGAGGAAAAGTAGAAAGAGGTACACTTGAAGATTACAACAGTGAAGGTAGTTGGCTTTGACTCGACAATTGACGGCATGAGGGCTCCCTACAAGTCCTACGCGAAGAGTGACACAGACACGTCTCAAGAGCCATGCGAGTATGGCGAGTCTGACTACAACCTTGCCGAGAGACTCTGCAAGGCAGGCAGGAACCACCGTAAGTTCATGCGTATGTGGTACGTCTATGCGGACATTGAAGCGCCAAGATACTGGTAGAAAAAAGGACTGCCAGTAAACACTTTACCTCTTCATCAGAGGGGTCATCATAAGATGGCTAACGGGGAAGCCTAAACCTTCTGGCATGGTAATCCCGTGGGAAACTTCTTAATTCAAAGAAGAACCTGTAGAGACTATCCCGGGTGAGACTGGGAGTACAGCTACTATTGATACGTAGTTGGAAATGGTGTTCCTGTTTGCAAAAGCAGGTAAAAGATAGTCCACCCCGTAGTGAAAGCTACGGAAAAGGTAGGTCCGAATTCGACACCCACAGGCTTGGCGTTGAAAAGAACTCGGAGTCCACAGTTCACACCCTCTACAAAGAGGACCTCGCGGACGATTTGTTTGAGTTCGACTTTGAGAACTCGCCAAAGTGCGCAGTTGATGCGATGAGGGCTTCTCAAAAGGCGCTTGTCGAGCTACAAAAGCAGTTTGTGGCAGAGACCGATCCGAAGAAAAAGAACTATTATCGAAGGCTTATGAAGCAGATTCTTCCCGAGTCGTTCATTCAGCGCAGGTTCGTATGCATGAACTACGAGGCTCTTCGCCATATGTATGAGGAGCGTAAGGACCATAGGCTTCCCGAATGGAATAAAGTTTTTGTTGACTGGGTAAAGACTTTGCCGTATAATGAGTTCATTACCAATGATTTCGATGATAAGGAGAACTAAAATTGGCAAACAAGAAGAACACTGAATATCAGAACGACGTAAACCTCACCGGCTTTGTCTTCTCGGCTAACTTCCGAACCGGCACGTCCAAGGCAACCAGCAAGTGGCATCCCAACGAGGGTTACATCAGCGGTAATCTTAACGTTGCGACTGACGAGGACGCCATGAACGTGGTTCCCGTCAACTTCTTTGTCTATGAGAATCGCAACAACAAGGACGGCGACCCGGTCCCCAACGAGACGTATCAGACGCTCCTACAAATCATGAACGGTCCCACTTATGAGACCGCAGGCGACAAGGCCCCCAAGGTGCGCATCTCTGCCACCGTCGACACCAATGACTTCTATAGCTCCCGCACCGACGACATCGTCTCTGCCCAGCGAGTGAACGGTCGATTCATCCATCTGATGTCTCCTGGCACCAATGTCACCCCTGCCAACTTCGACGTCAACGCTGTAGTCACCTCTGCCGTTGAGCGTGAGGTTGATGGCCGTGACCCTTATCTTGACGTCCGTGGATATGTGTTCAACTACAATGGCACTCGACTGTTCCCCGTTCGCTTTGAGTGCCAGGACAAGTCAGGTCAGAGTTTTTTGCTTGGCCTGGAGCCTTCGAGCACGAATCCTGTTGTGATGAACCTCTGGGGCAGTATTCAGACGACCGTGATCGAGAAGATTCCTGCGGAACAGGAGGAAGTGGCAAACGGATTCGGCGTTCGCCCTGTTATTTCAGGCAACAATGTGTCTACTGTCCGTTCTTGGGTCATCACCGGTGCCGACACTGGATGCGTTCCCGAGTTCGGTGACGTTGCCCCCTTCACGAAGAATGACATGAAGCGACTCATCGATGAGCGAAACGTCCGCCTTGAAGAGGTCAAGCAGAGCGGCATGGCCCGTGCAGGCAAGTCCGCTTTTACTGGGACAACGGTAAAGAAGGAACCCGCCCAGGTGTTTTCCAATCATTCAAGCGCAGCTGACATCTACGATTCAGACGATTTGCCATTCTAAAAAATAGCGATACAGATAAAACAAAGACAACACGCAAGAGAATAGGATTTTAACACATGGCTATTGACCTTCTTTCCATCAAGCCCAACAAGGTTTCCCGCGATTTAAGCGGTTACACCATCTACATCTACGGAGCCGGCGGTACTGGCAAGACCACTCTTGCCAGCCAGCTTGACCGTGCGCTTCTAGTTGCCTTTGAGATCGGCTATAAGGCCATCCCCGGCATCCGAGCACAGGATATCAAGACTTGGGCCGAGTTCAAGCAACTCGTTCGTGAGCTGAAGAAGCCAGAGGTTCAGGAAGTGTACAAGAGCATTTGTATCGACACAATCGACATTGCCACTGACCTATGCGAGAAGTACATCTGCTCTCGTGAGGGCGTTGAGAAGCTTGCCGACATTCCTTGGGGTGGCGGTTGGAAAATGATGAAGAAGGAGTTTGAGGAGACGTTCCGTAGCATCTCCCAGATGAACTACGCACTTTTCTTCATTTCCCACTCAAAGGACAAGGTCTTCAAGCGCGAGGACGGAAGCGAGTACAACCAGGTCATTCCGTCCCTTTCCAACTCTTACAACGAGATCATCCGAAACATGTCCGACATTCAGGGATATGCGCATCAGACTCGAATCGAGAACGGCACGCCCGTTGTGATGCTCACCCTTCGCTCCCAAGACGGCTCAATCGAATGCAAGAGCCGATTCAAGATGATCGAGCCGGAGGTGTTGTTCACCTACAACGACCTTTCCAAGGCGCTGTCCAACGCCATCGAGAAGGAAGCTTCCATGACCGACAACAAGTTCGTCACCGACGCTCCTGTCGAGAAGGTAGCCGACGTCGTCTATGACTTCAAGGCCATGATGGACGAGTTCAACTCTATCGTCAAGGCCATTCAGGTCAATCATGCCGACGACTTCAAGGCTGTGTGGGCACCGAAGATCTTCTCTATCACAGAGAAGGTTCTCGGCAAGGGCAAGAAGGTGTCCGAGATGACCGAATCTCAAGCAGAGCAGTTGGACGTCATTCTTGGCGAGTTAAGGGATATCGAAAAGTAATGCAGATCGTTTAGTTCACTATTGACAACAGGGGGTTATAAAGGCTATAATGTCTTTATAATCCCCTTTTTGCGTATAGGGAGTGATATGATTGAACGCAATGAAAAATCCTGACCAAGAATGGCTAGACAAGATTCACGAGAAAGGTGTGCTGTTATTTGGGTCCTCCTACAGCAGGCTTGAGACAGAGAAACGAATACGAATGTGGAAGAAAGACAACCCGGAGATAACAGTCAGAGGTGTGTATTCGACCATCAGATGGTGGTACGACATATGCGGGCACACAACAGAGGGGTCGAACAACGGGTTCGGCATAGTACCACATGTGTACGAGGATGCCAAGAACTACTTCAAAGAACAGAGGGACTTGCATGTCAAATATTACCAGCCTGATGCGATAAACAAAGTGCTCGCACCTGAAGTTGACGTCATAGAGATAAAGGCACCTGAAACAAAAGTCAAGAATTACTTAAAGGGATTCGAACTGTCATAGGAGGTTGTGTTTTGGCGAGTAAATATGAAGACTCGACATCCGCGATTCAGGTGATAGGTGGAATCATAAACCAGCCTGACTTGCTGGAAGACACCGGAAAGTATTTCTTTAGGGCAGAGGACTTCACATCAGAACTGCACAGGGTCGTGTTCTCGGCAATCGGTACGATCTATGCGAACGGCGGAACGAAGGTCACAGCCAAGGCAGTGGACGACGTCCTGTCCACATACCCCGAGGCATATGCGACATACAAGGCGTCAAGGGGCAACGAGTGGTTCGCCAAGGTCCAGGCGGAATGCGACCGCGACAACTTCGACCTGTATTACAACAGGCTCAAGAAGATGACATTGCTTCGAGAGTACGACAACGCTGGCATAGACGTGTCGTTTATCCTCGACATGGACGAGCTTGATGCGAAGAAACGGCAAAAGCAATGGCAAGAGTTCGACAACATGAGCGCGAATGACATTGCGGACGACATTGAAAACAAAATGTCAAAGATCAAGTCTACTTTTGTGGACAACCTAGATAAGAACACAAAGCTTGTAAGCGATGGTTTGAGCACCTTGTTCAGTAAGTTGAGGAACGAGCCAGAGTTTGGTGTGCCGTTGTACGGACCTTTCATAAACACGGTGACGATGGGCGCAAGGCTGACGAAGTTCTATTTGAGAAGCGCACCTACTGGAGTCGGTAAATGTCTTTGCCGACTATAAATCGAGGAAAAAATCTGGAAGGCTAAAGCTGAAAAGCTATGCTAATCAGAGGTGAAGGCTCTGTCCAAGAGCCAGCCGCAACGCATAGGCGGTGAAATAATCCGCCCACGAGGCCTCGAAGTCGATGTGACAATCGACTAAAAGATATGCTGGACTTATGGGAAACTATAAGAAGCAGAGGATAAAAAGCCCCTGCGATAACAAAACGAAGACTCGCATGATGATAGCCGACGTCTGCAACATCGCATGCGATGAGATTTATGATCCTAGGATTGGCGCGTGGAAGAAGAACGGTGAAAGTCTGCCGTGCTTGTATATTTCGACAGAGCTTGAAATGTCTGAAATTCAAACTATGTGCCTTGCGTTCTTAAGCAATGTCGAGGAGAACAAGATCCTCGGCGCGGAGAAGATGACTTTCGATGAGATCGACAGGGTAGAGCATGCGCTTGAGGTGCTTGAGAGAGCGCCTTTGTTTATCGACATTATCTGTGACTTCTCACTCAAGGACATTGAAAACAGCATCAGGAAGAACAATAGAGAGAATAAGGTGATGTATGTCTTCTATGACTATATCATGACTACCATGAAGATTCTTGAGGAGATCACTGCGAAGTCGAAGGGTGTTAACCTCCGCGAGGACAGCATTCTGTTCATGATTAGTGTCAAACTCAAGGATCTGGCTAATGAGCTGGGAATTTTTGTTATGAGTAGCACCCAAACGAACTCCGGATTCAAAACAGATCCAATTCCAGACCAGACACTATTAAGAGGTAGACCATAGCGTTTCGTGCCTTAATATACCTTATCCCGTTCACTAACGGGGGTCGTCGCAAGACGGCTAACGGGGAAGCCTAAATTCGCTTATCAGCGGACATGGTAATCCCGTCCCATATTTTTACAATCTGTCTCCTGAATGAACTTATAAAGCCAAGGGTATAACTGATAACACCTAAAGCAAATATGTTCAAAGGAGATTTTATGACTTGTGGCATTTATAAAATCACAAACAAAATTAACGGACATTCGTATATTGGCTTGTCTAAAAATATAGAGCATCGTTTCGCAGATCATAGAACAAAGCCTTTTCAGTCTAAAAGAAAAGATGATCAAGAAAAAGTTCTTTATAAGGCAATCAGAAAATACGGTCTTGATAATTTTTCGTTTGAGATTGTTGAAGAGTGTCCTGAAAGCCAGCTGTGCGACAGAGAGTGTTTTTGGATTGACTACTACGGTACATATCGGAACCGAGAAGATTATAATGAAACACCCGGTGGAGATATAGTCGGAGATAAGATGATCCATCTTGGTCAAGAGCACGGAATGGCAAAACTAACAGACGAGGACGTCATCTACTGCCGGAAGTGTTATGCGGAGGGCAAAAGAAGTCGACAAGTCTGGGAGGAGAAGTTCTCTAATGTCATTCCTTATGCTGGTTTTCTAAAAATGTGGCACGGACAAACATGGAAACATATGATGCCGGAGGTTTTCGAACACAACCCACATCCTCGGGTTGCTTACACAGCGCAGTATCGTGACGAGGTTGTTAGCGAGTGGAAAAAAACTAAACTAACCATGAGCAAATATGTGAAAACTGGAATGTGCCCAGTAGGATACGGAACTCTTTGGAAAATGGTCAACGAGCCCGAGTTCTATGATGGAAAATAAGATTGTAAAAAAGCGGGCTATCGACTATCCCTTATGTTGAAACGCAGGGGAGTAGGGCTACTATTGGTACGTAGTGAGGCTATAGGAAACGAAGTCTCTGAAAACCGAAAGAGGTATAGCCACAATAGTGGTTAAAATATAGTCAGTGCTTATGGAAACATAAGACTTCATGGCGAAAAGCATTGCCGACAAGATCGACGTCGGAGAAATTGCCCTTGACGTCACAGAAGACGACATAGAGAGGATTCGCCCTATTCTGAACAACATCCCCGTCGTGCCGAACGTCAAGATGAGCGTGTACAAGAACAGGCGCGGTGCGTACAACAGAATCTTCCTTTGGATGTACGCGAACAAGGGAACCTGCCGGTACGAGACGATGTTCGCTACAGACTTCAACTACCATCCTATAGACCTTAAAGAGACAGAACTAATTGTGACAAGAGACGACGCAGAGGGAGAAGAGGAGCCGGTCGCTCTAAACGGCGGTGATGACCTTGAGTTTTGATATTCAGAAAGTCAAAGAGCAGATAACGCCGTATGAGGTATACGAGATTCTTGAGTACCTTGGGGCAGAGCCGGAGATGCGCGGTGACTCGGTCGTCTCCAAGACCGTGTCGCATGGCGGGGATTCAAAGAAGCTGTTCTACTATTCCAACACCCAGCTGTTCATCGACTACACGAACGGAGGTGACAGGTTCGACGTGTTCGAGCTTGTCTCCCGAGTTCTTGGCATGAAGCTGGTCGACGCAATCTGGTTTGTCGTAAGCTTCCTCAACCTTCAAGGTGACTTCTCTGACTCGATAACAAGCGACTGGGGGACGTTTGACAGGTACGACTCAATCGGCACACAGAACTCCGTGGACAACATGGTACTGCCAACGTTGTTGCCGGAGATACTTGACAACTACCCCAAAGTTGTGGTAAAATCATGGCAAGAGAGTTTTATAACAGCAGAGGTTCAAGACAAGTTCGATATCAGGTTCAACCCGCTTGACTCCTCTATCCTGATTCCACATAAGAACATCTACGGTGACATTATAGGCGTTAGGAAGAGGGCTCTTGTGGACGACGACATAGCGCTCGGCAAATACCGTCCCGCCGTCATAGGTGGGGAGTTGAGGAACCATCCTCTTGCATTCAACTTATATGGCATAGACGTGGCGAAGGACGCCATACAAGAGTCGGGATTAGCGATAGTCGCAGAGTCAGAGAAGTCAGTGTTGCAGTCACACAGCTACGGCATACAACAGACAGTCGCCTGTTGTGGCAGTTCAATCTCAATCTACCAGGTGAACATGCTTGTGAAGGCAGGGGCGAAGGAGCTTGTGATAGCTTTCGACCACGACTTCACAGACTTGGAGAGCGAGGAGGCACAGCAAGTCGCAACAAGACTTAACAAGCTTAACGACAAGATATCGCCTTATCTCAAAGTGTCGTTCTTATGGGACAAGGAAAATCTGCTAGGTTACAAAGACTCTCCGTTCGACAGGGGTAAAGACGTCCTAATGAAACTATGGAAGAACAGGGTGGTGCTATAAGTGAAGTACAACGTCAGAGAGAAAGTGAGCGACGACATAGAGACGCAGATTCTAGCTTCGAGAGGAGTGAAGGACCCTGCCGTCTGGAGATATAACGACCGCGTGAACGATTGGCGTCTTCTTGGTGACATTTATCCTGCCGTCGACATGCTTGCGTTGGCGGTGAAGCATAAGCGAAAGATATGCATCGTTGTCGACGGGGACTGTGACGGCTTCTCGTCTTCGGCGATAATGTTCAACTTCCTCTGTACCGACTTGCATGTGCCGATCAGTCATATTACGTACAGGGTCCACGAGGGGAAACAACACGGCCTTGCCGACCTCATGGACGTCATCCCGTCAGACACCAGGCTTCTTATCGTGCCGGACGCAGGCACGTCTGACTATGAATTCCACGACCAACTGACGGCACGCGGGTGTGAAGTCCTTATCCTTGACCACCACCAGGCGGAGTTTAAAAACCCAAACCCTAGCGTCGTCACGGTCAACCCACAACTAGACAACTATCCAAACAAGTCGCTCACAGGAGCAGGTGTCGTGTGGCAGTTCGTCCGCGCGTATTCCGAGTTGCTTCTCGACTGCGGAGACTTCGACAAGTATATGGACTTATGCGCGTTCGGCAACATCTCGGACATGGCCGACTTCAGGGAGATGGAGATTCGCGCTATTGTGCGCAAGGGCATGGCTAACATCACCAACCCATTCCTTTCGTCGCTCGCAAAGCAGAACGAGTACACGCTGAACAAGTACGGCGGTCTCTGTTACAGAGGATGCGCCTTTGGTTTGACGCCTTTCGTCAACGCGATTTGCCGGTCCGGCACAATAGAAGAGAAGCGCACCGTGTTCGATGCAATGCTGAACACATACGGGTATGCGCTTGTGCCGTCAAACAAGAGAGGGTCGAAAGGCGAGAGGGTGGCACTTGCCGACGAGGCTGTGCGAATCGCCCTCAACGTGAAGGCTCGACAGACCAAGGAGCAGAACGTCATGGTTGACAACATCCTGGCCGACAACACTCTCGACATGGACGTCAACGTCGTTGTGTGCAACACTCCGAACGCCAACCCAGCCCAGGTAGGCCTTGTGAGCAACAAGCTCCAAGACATGTTCAAGCGTCCCGCAATCGTCCTTATAGACTATCCTGAAGAGAAGGTATACCGTGGCTCGGCAAGGAACTGCGAGAAGAGTCCCATCGAGGATTTCAGAAAGTTCTGCGAGGACAGCGGGCTCGTCAACTTTGCCCAAGGGCATGCGAGCGCGTTCGGCATAGAGATTGCATACAACCAGCTTGACAAATTCATAGACTATTGTAATGGCACTGGATACGATTTTGTGAATGGTTCCATAAAGACTGTGGATTTTGAATATAAGTATTCCAAAATAGACAGAAACCTGTTCGATGTCGTTGACGGCATGGCAGACTGTTGGGGTCAGCAGATTCAGCCCGTATCAATCGCAGTAACAGATATCCCCGTGCCGACATGCTCAACAGACTTGCTCTCTCCTGACAAGGCCCCAACGATGAAACTGACAGCTCCGAACGGGTTGCAGTTTTTGAAGTTCAAAAGCGGTCAAGCGGAGGTTGATACCGTCTCAAAGGCTGGACCACAAGAGACGATGACCGTCACCGGGTCGCCAAGCGTGAATCATTGGAACGGCAACAAGTACGACCAAGTGCTTATAGACGACTATCTCCTCGAAGAGAAATGGGTGTTTTAATGGTTTACATGGGAAGCAAAAGACGTATTAAAAAGAAGCTTGTGCCGATCCTACAAGACTATATTGACAACAACAACGTCACGGCTTACATTGAGCCGATGGTGGGGGGGGCAACATTATAGACTCAATCAAATGCGAGAACCGTTTTGGCTATGACGTTCACCCCTACTTGATAGAACTGCTCAAACACGTCAGCGAGAACGACGGCGTGGATATTCCTCTTGACATTTCAAGGGAGGAGTATTACAATGTTAAAGATCATCTGGAAGACTACCCGATGTGGTATGCCGGCCTGGTTGGTTTCTGTGCGTCATATTCCGGTAAATGGATGGCAGGTTATGCAAGCTGTTATAGAAAGACCGGCAAGAGCAGGGCAAGCGAGATGCTAAACAACATCCGCAAGCAGGCTCCGCTACTCAAGGGGATACAGTTTGATTGCAGGCATTATAAAGACATTCCACTAGTGTCTGGAAGCCTTGTGTATTTAGACCCCCCATATCGAAACACAACGTCTTACAAGGGTGCCAAAGGCCTCGACTACGACGAGCTGTACGATTGGTTGAGAGAAGCCTCGAAGACTTGCAAGGTGTTTGTGTCAGAGTACCAAATGCCGGACGATTTCAAGTTGGTGGCAGAGTTCCCCCAGCTCACACAGTTGTGTGACGACAAAAGCAAACAGTTTGTCTCTATAGAAAAGGTGTTTACGCTATGAGCGATGATGATGTTTGGATTGTTACAATTCCAGCAAACATGAAAATAGAAAAATGTGTACGCGAATTAGCGAGAGATGATAACGAACACGCAGAAAACACAATAAACAATTCTTGTCTTCAAGAAGATAATGTTGTTTACTTCGATTCAAAGCAGGAAACGAAGAAATATTATTTGACTTATAATTATCTACTTGACTGTATCCCTATAAACGAAAACTAACAGGAGGCACGGCAATATGAAGAAATGTCCGTTCTGTGGCGGTATACCATCCCTTATGGAGGGAACCAAGTTCTCAAAGATAGAGTGCAGTAGATGTGGATGCAGAACAAACTATTGTTTCAGTGCAAAGGAAGCAATCGACGTTTGGGACAGTAGGTATGAAAGCGACCCATCGGAAGGTGAAAACGGCACTTGGGCATATTGCTACAAAAGCACTGGTCCATATCCGGACATTGCGATAAACGATACCGGCGTAGGAATCTATTAAAGAAGATTAAAAAACACACATCCTGGAAAGAGGCAAAAGTCTTTGTTGACTTTTGTCTCTTTTTTGGTATATAATAGTTTTATTAAAAACAAGAGTGAATTGGAGGAAGAGTATGAACAGGTGTCCTTTTTGCGGAGGAAGCGGTGTAGTGAAGAATGGCGCTCTCTTCTTTAAGGTCGAGTGTGATAACTGTGGGGCCTCCACGAAATACTGTTCAAGCAGGAAAGATGCAATTAATTTATGGGACATGCGTGACGACAACGAAGATGAAGTGGAAGACAGTTGGGACAAGCTTGAAGACGAGGCTACGTTGAGTCCTTGTGTGTATACCAGGAAGGTTCTTTGCATTGACACTTCGTATTATGGCTGTGACGCAGAGATGATGGCGCAGGACCTTGTGAGACGAGCAAAGAGACTGGCAAACAAAAAGCAGATTTAAAGAATCAGACACGTATCTATTAAAAAACACAAGAGCAGGTCAAAAGCGAGGTGATGCCAACTATGACTAGCAGGCGATTGGATTTTCACAACCATACCTGCTACTCCTAGAGGGGTAGTCAAACATTAGAATTATCGACTCTATCAACACGCTTGAGGGCTTGGTTAACAGAGCTGTAGAGCTAGGCCTCCCTGGTATCGGCATTTCAGAGCACGAGTCTCTTGGAAACTCCATTGATATTGAAATTCTTCAAGAGCAGGTTCGGCAAGAGCATCCCGACTTCAAAATCGTCCATTGCAACGAGATTTATCTGACCGATACAAGAGAGATGGGTCAGAAGTATTACCACTTCATTCTCATTGCTCTTGATGAGGTTGGCTTTCACATGATGTCCGAACTGTCGTCTACCGCTTGGTTGAACGGATATTTCGACCGAGGACTTATGCGTGTGCCGACTTTAAAGTCAGACGTTGAAGATGTAGTCAAGCGCTACGGGCAAGGCCACATCTACGCAAGTCAGGCTTGTCTTGGATCGGAGATTAGCACTTATGTCCTAAAGATGCATGAGTGTCAGGAGAAGGGCGATAAAGAGGGGCGCAAACATTGGCACGACGAGATTGTCAAGTTTGTGAAGTGGTGTACAGACACGTTCGGCAAAGACAACTTCTGTTTTGAGATTCAGCCGTCAAGGTCACACGACCAGTTAATCGTCAATAACATCATGCCGTCCATCGCAAAGGCGTTCAAACTGCCAATGTGCATTACGTGCGATGCCCACTATTTGACAAAGGAAGACGCCCCGATTCACAAGGCGTTCCTGAACTCCAAGCAAGGTGACCGAGAGGTCGATGAGTTTTATTCGGCAACGTGGTTGCAGTCGGAAGATGAAATTCTTGAGCACCTTGAAGGCACTCCTGTCGATTATGAGCAGTGTTGCAAGGACAGCATGGCTATCTTTGACAGGGTGCAGGATTTCACTTTAAGGAAGCCACAAGAGGTGCCTGAAGCTCCTGTGCCGTTCAAGTCCAAGCGACATGTGGAGTGCTCAAAATACCCGACCCTGTCAAAGCTATATGAGTCGGATAGTGTGCAGGAGAGGTTCTGGGTAAATGAGTGTATCGACCAGCTGAAAGAACGTGGTTTGTACAACGACCAATATGTGTCAAGACTGGAAGAAGAAGCCGATGTTATGGATTATATCGGCCAAAAGCTTGATACCTGCATCTTTGCCTACTCTCTGTTCATGCGACATTATATCGACCTTATTTGGAACTGTGGTTCTACGGTCGGGGTGGGCCGTGGGTGCTTCGTCCCTGGGTCAAAAGTTCTTATGGACGACGGACGAACCAAGAGTATCGAAGACGTGAAAAAGGGGGAGTTCGTATACAGTAAAGATGGAAACAGGCGGGAAATTCTAGACGTCTTGTCTTATCCGTGTAATGAGACCGTTTTTGAAATCACTCCATCAACATCCACCCATCAGCCGATTACTTGCACAGATAATCATGAGTTTTGGGTTATAGAGTCGAAGCCATGCCCATACGATAGAGAGGTGTGTAATCCTACTAATTGCAAGCGGAAGTGTTCTCATCGTGTAGAGACTGTTAAAAAGTGGAAGAGAGCTGATGAATTAACAGAAAGCGATTTCCTGTTTTACCCGAGAGTGAAATACGGAGAGAAGGCTAAAGAAAGAATCGACCTATGGGAGTATGCGACAAAAGATAAATATAATCTGACCGATGACGATAAAATTGTGTGCCAAAACGGAGTCGCCAAGCCGTTTAACAGATATATCTTGGTAGACAAAGATTTTATGTACCTGCTTGGAGTCGCTATTGGTGACGGGTGGACAAAACATGATTGTAGTCATTTTGGTATAGCTTTTAATTCCAGTACAGAGAAAGACTTAACCTCTTTAAAGAAATGCGAAGAGATTTTTTCAAAGTATGGATTCACATGGTCTGAAACCAAGCACAAACAGAAGAATCTTATTCAGCTCAAAGTCTATAATGCTTGTTTTTCTCATTTTATGAGGAGTTGCATTGGCTCTTGTAGCGAAGAAAAGCATATTCCTTCTTTTGCTTTGTATAACAACCATGAGGAAATGACAGCTTTACTTGGTGGGCTTCTTGCTTCCGACGGCTCTTATGATAAGAAACAATTAAGGTTCTCTTACGACAGTATTAACTACGACCTTGTTTCACAAGTAAAGAACTTGCTTTCTTATCTTGGAGTTTATAGCTCTATCTCAACGAGGCCTGCTCATGGCAACGATAAAACTAGCTATAAACTCCGCGCAGGCGGTCAGTTCTTAAACAAATTTATCAATGTCTTGCCAGGTTTAAAAAACCGTGAGCCAGTGCTTTCTAAAAAGCAAGGAATAATAGTCCAAGAAGAAGGATTCTATTTTAGAGTAAAAGATGTTAAAAGCGTTAATTTTAAAGGGAACGTCTATGATTTAACAGTTGACAAAGACCACTCGTATATAGTTAATCAAGTTGGCGTCCACAACAGCGCTGGTGGCGGTTTGTCTCACTGGTTGCTCGGCATTACTGGCACAGACCCTATTATTAGTGGTAGCCATTTTTGGAGATTTCTTAATAAAGAACGTGTTGAACTTCCTGATATTGATATCGACGTATGCCCCTCCAAACGAGAAGCTGTCTTCGAAGAGACGCGCAAGGAGACCGGAGAGCTTGGATGTGTGCATGTTTGCACCTATGGTACTCTGACAACGAAGGCAACTATCAAGCTGGCCGGGCGAGGATATCGTTCAAAAGAGTATCCGAATGGCATTCCCCTTGAAGAGACTGAATATATCTCTTCTCTTGTGCCGTCGGAGCGTGGCTTTCTATGGCCTCTCAAGGACGTCATAAACGGCAACCCTGATAAGGGGCGCAAAGCATCCGTACAGTTCAATGCGGAGATTGAGAAATACCCGGGTCTCAAGGACATTCTGTTCAAAATTGAAGGTCTTGTAGTCCAAGCAGGCATCCACGCAAGTGGTGTGATCTACCCGCCCAAGGAGGACTATTACCGCTACGGACCTTTTATGAAGGCCAAGAACGGCACAATCATCACGCAGTACTCCCTACACATGGCAGAAGCGGCAGGTGCCACCAAGATCGACTGGCTCGTCACGGAAGTCCAAGAGGTCATAACCCAGTGCATCGAGGAGCTTCAACAGGCAGGGTACATCGAGAAGGATCTGACACTGCGCGAGGCTTATGACAAGTATGTCAGCCCCGATGCGATTCCTCTTGACGACCCTGATACCTGGGACGCAGTCGACCGAGCGGATGTCCTCAAGCTGTTCCAACTAGACTCGATGATTGGTCGTCAAGGTGCAAGGCTCATTAAGCCGCGCTCAATCGAAGAGTTGACGGCTGTCAACGCGCTTATCCGACTGATGGCAGACGACGGTGAGGAGCGCCCGATGGACAGGTACGTCCGTCATAAGGCGCATCCGGAAGAGTGGGAGAAGGAGCTTGACGAGTACGGCTTGTCAGACGAAGAAAAGGTTGTCCTGCACAAGCATTTCGACTCAAGCTACGGCGTCTGTTACGCACAAGAGCAGATGATGATGGCATTGATGGATCCCGGCATTTGCGGGTTCGACTTTAAGGCCAGTAACCAGGCAAGAAAAATCGTCGCTAGACTTTTGGCGCTTTAAGGAGCAATCCTTAAATGATAATCGGACAAAATCGGTAGAGACTACGTTGTAAAAATATGTTAATACCGAGGTAATCTTTCAGATTGCGCAAGGCTGGAAGACACCGTAGAGCGTAGAGGATGAATAAATATAATTCCTCCAAGAGTGCCCGACTTCCCCCGTGGAAGAAAATGTACGCCGAGCTTGTGGGAAACCACAAGAGCTATAGGATAAAAAGCCTATAGGATAACAAGACTGAAGAAAAAGTTCGATCAGATTGAGGGATTGCACAAGCAGATTGTTGAGAGTGCCGTTTCACCTGCTATGGCAAAGTATGTGTGGGACGTCGTTGTCAAGCCTTCATTAGGATACAGCTTCAACTAGAGGAGCCTTTTACCGGCGACGGTAATAGCAAAGCTACTTAACTGCGGGAACTTCTTTAGAGCCTATAACTACCAACCGTGTGTGGCGACATACACGGGGCAGAGGGTAACTCCCGAGATATGGTAACAAGGTTATAGGATTAGAAAATCCGCAACGCCACCTCTGTCTGTTAGGCAGAGGAACGCCCAGAGACTACCACGTAGCCTTCTCTACAAGAGAAGATGGTATAGTCCAGACCGCAACACGTAAGTGGCTGGGGAGACCCAGTGCGGTATTGCTCAAACGTTCATGGATACAGCTATTCAATTATCGGCTATCAGTGTGCATGGCTAGCGACACACTACCCGAAGGTGTTCTGGAACACTGCATGCCTTCGAGTGGACTCGGGCGTTGAGGACGACGCAACGACAAACTATGACAAGATTTCAAAGGCAGTCGGCAACATCCTCAATGCAGGCATCAAGGTGTTGCCAATCAATATCAACAAGTCTGGATACATGTTTGAGCCAGATGAGAAGACACAATCAATTCTTTGCGGTCTTAAAGCATTGATTGGTATCAATGGCGATACCGTCCAGCAAATCATCGAAAACAGGCCTTACAGTTCGTTCAATGACTTCAGGGAGAAGGTACCGTTGAACAAGACTGCGATGATTTCTCTTATCAAGGCGCATGCATTTGACTGCTTTGAGCCTAGGTACAAAGTCATGACCCAATATATCACCGAGCAGAGTGAGCCTAAATCCAAGTTGACGATGGCCAACCTGCAAGGCCTTCTTGACAGAAACCTCGTCCCCGCCGATTACCAGTTGCAAACTAGGACGTTCGTCTTCAATAAGTCTCTGCGTGCAAACTGCAAGCTCAAGGAATGGTATACGCTTGAGGGTAGGTATTACCGCTTCTATGAGAAGTTCTTCGACATAGACGAGCTTGAAGACATAGACGGCAAACTCTGCATCTCTCAAAAGAAGTGGCAAAAGATGTACACGAAGATGATGGAACCTTTGAAGAAGTACATCATTGAGAACCAAGAACTCTTGCTCAAGCAGTTCAATCACACTCTGTTCGACGAGCAGTGGGGCAAGTACGCATCCGGCACAAAGGGCTCGTGGGACATGAGCTCCCTTGGCTTCTATTCGGCCAAGCACGAGCTGGACGGCATAGAGTACGACAAGTACGGCCTGTCCAAGTTCTCTAGCCTCCCCGAGGAACCCGTGGAGGTTGAGTCGCGCGGCAAGTTCAAGATTTACAACCTCACGAGGATCTGCGGTACTGTGGTGGCAAAGGACGACACTCGCTCTACGTTCACTTTGCTCACCCCCGATTCAGGCTCCGTCGACGTCAAGCTTCCCAGGGAGATTTACGCCCACTACAACAGGAAGATTGTCCTTGAAGAGTCTGGGTCGAAGATTACCGAGGAGGGGTGGTTCACAAGAGGGACGCTTCTTATGGCCTGCGGTTATCGTCAAGGCAATATGTTCAGGCTTAAGAGGTACAAGAGTACACCAAGCCTGCTGTTGTACAATATGGCGATAACCGATGGCGGTAGGATAATCTGCACCGGAAGCCGTCTCGGTGACGACGACGAGGTATAAATTATATTGTTTGACTATAGCTCCGCTTTTGTGTTATAATAATATTTCACAAGAGCGGAGCTGTTTGTATGTAAGGAGAAAAATGAGACAGAAGATTCTTGCAATCGTCGGTCCTTCTTGCGCAGGTAAAGACACCATCAAAGACAGGCTTGCGCTTGTCGACAGCCACACGTTCCATGTCCCCCAGCGTGTGACGAGCAGGCCTCGCAGGCCGGGGGAGAGGGACTCCTCGTATAGGTTCGTCACAAAGCAAACGTTCAAAGTCGAGATAAAGTATGGCTGCCTTGCCGAGTACGGGTGGTTCCGTGGATGGGGATACGGCACTAGGATTGACGACCTGACCAACGACGACAGTAAGATTAACGTACTTACGATGGATTTGAATTCTCTAAAGATGCTCAAGAGGAACCTTGGAGTTGCGGACATTCGCTGCGTCTACCTTGACGCGCCTCTCTCGGTTCGTCTGAAGAGGTACAAGGACAGAAACGGTGGAGAGTCGTCGTTCGAGATGTATAGGCGTGCAATCTCCGACAGTTTTATGTACCGCAATGCGATTGACGAGATTCTAAAGCTTGGCGTTCCGCACACCTACATTCCCAACGACAAAGGCTTGTACGGTAGGACAGACGAAGTGCTGTCTTTTTGCAAAGACTGGTTGAGCGGTCAAATGTTTTAACTTGACATTATGACTCCATCTAGTATATAATACAAAAACCAGACACAAGATATTGGAGGTAGCCTATGAAAGTTAAAAAGAGGAACGGCAATCTTGAAAAGTACGACTTAAAGAAGATCAGACACGCGATTGAGCGTGCGTTCGAGGATATCTACGGCCCAGAGACGTACACAGATGATATGCAGGTCAACATCAATAGTTTGACTTCAGCGACAGAGGTCCAGATCGGCAATGTTGACGTCGCGGATGTGGAGGATATCCAAGACGCTGTTGAAGACGTGTTGATGCTCAATGGATATTATGAGGTGGCGAAGGAGTATATTCGATATAGGTATCTCCATGAACTACGTCGAAATGAACGAGAGCAAGAGAAGTTTTATGACAGCATCGGTGAAAAGCTCAAAGCTACCAACGTTCAGAACCAGAATGCGAATGTCGATGAGAAGTCCTTCGGTGGCAGAATGGGCGAGGCTTGTTCTGAACTAACCCGCGATTACGCTTTAAAAAACTGTTTATCCGAAATGGCAAGAAACAACCATCTTAACAACGAGATTTACGAACACGATCTTGATCATTATCCCACAGGAGATCACAACTGCCTGTCTATTCCATTTGATAAGCTTTTGGCTAATGGTTTCAACACAAGGCAAACCGATGTAAGACCTGCGAATTCCGTCAACACGGCATTTCAATTGGTTGCCGTCATCTTCCAACTACAGAGTCTTATGCAGTTTGGCGGGGTAAGTGCGACGCATCTAGATTGGACAATGGTTCCATATATACGAAAGTCCTTTTTAAAGCATTTTAAAGACGGAATGCTCTGGTGGTGTAAGAGTTGTGACGATAACGATAAATATGCTAAATTCCTCCACGAAGTAGAAGACGGCTTATGGCCCGACACACTCTCCATTGAAGACGAGAGATACAAGGCTTATGATATGGCTTATCAGTACGCAGTCGAAATGACCAAGAAAGAGACTTATCAAGCGGTAGAAGGCATGTATCACAACCTTGATTATTAGGGCGACCCAATAGTGATATTGGGAACATAGCTGTCTAAACGGGGAAACTCTCTAGCAGACAATCCCGTGCTAAATCTGTGTCAAAAAAACGTCGTAGAGAAAAAAATGAAAGGGGGCGATAAAATGTATATTGTGTATCAACATAAAAACAAAGTAAACGGGAAGATGTATTTTGGAATTACAAGCAGAAAACCTTCTGAAAGATGGGGAAGAGATGGTTTAGGATACAAAAGTACTCCACATTTCTTTAGTGCTATTATAAAATATGGATGGAACAATTTTGAACACAATATCGTAAAAGAGGGGCTTACAAAAGAAGAGGCTTGTCAATTAGAGAAGCGGTTGATAAAACAATATCAAACCCAAGATCCATTATATGGATACAATATTCTTGAAGGAGGAGAAGCCCCTAGTATTCCTCTTGAAACAAGGCAAAAAATATCTGTCTCTATGCGAGGAAACAAAAATGGACTTGGACATCCGTGTTCTGCTGAAAAAAGAAAGAAAATCAGTGAAATTCAAAAAGGCAAATCCCTGTCTTTAGAACACCGAGCAAAGTTATCCGAGTCTGCGAAAAAACGGCATGTGCCTTGTTCGGAGAAAAAAAGACAAACTCTTTCTCTAAAATATCCTCACAAGAAAAAAGTGTACTGTATAGAAACAAACGCTGTTTATTCATCTGTTCAAGAATGCGCTAGACAGCTCGGTCTCTATGCAACAAACGTTTCTAAAGTATGTAAAGGTATCCATCATACGACGGGTGGTTATCATTTAAAATATTGCGATGACACAGTAAAAGCCTAACGACTATCCCTATAAAACGGGGAGTAGAGTCAAGCGACTCGAAATGGCAGCCTCTTCTTAAAAAAAAGAAGATGAAGATATAGTCTAATCTTTATGGCGACATAAAGCGGTTCACAAGAGAACGGGTTAGAATTAGCGACTCTAGCTGAATATAAATGTAATACACTACAAAGTAGGTCAGGGAACCAACTGCCTTTTACGTCAACTAACTTCGGCACATGCACGCTTCCAGAAGGGCGTCTTGTCATAAGGGCCATGCTAGAGACCTCGATTCACGGGCTTGGCAAACTTCATAAAACCAGCATTTTTCCGTGTACAATCTTTCAGTGCATGAAGGGAGTCAACAGGGCTCCTGGAGACCCGAACTATGATTTGTTCCAACTTGCTTTAAAGTCAACCTCTCAAAGGCTTTATCCCAACTATGCTAACGTAGATTGGTCTGGCAACGAGGGATATGACAGAAATGATCCAAAGACCTACTTCAGCACGATGGGTAAGCGTAAACTATAGCTCATCTAAAACCTCCTTAACCTCGCCAGAGGGTGTGGGTTTTTAAACCTGCTAACGGTTAGGACTCTCATGAGTTGAGACCGTGCTAAACACTCTAAAAAAATGTTGTAGCTTTTAGTAGCAAGGCCTACAAAAAAGGCAATTCTTTTGTTTATAAAAGTAGATATGAAATTACAAAAATTTTAGAGTGAAAGTGTATCGACTATCCCTGATGAATGTAAGGGAGTAGAGCTAGAGATAGGCACTAGCTCGAAACGGGAGGCTATCTTCGTAGGAAGATAGAAGATATAGTCAGTGCAGATGGTGACATCTGATAACACGTGTAGGACCGCCAATGGATACGACATCAACGGCATGGCCCAGACAAAGGACGGACGAGGGAACATCTGCCCGGTCACTATAATTATGCCGACTCTTGCTATGGAAGCCGACCGAGATGTAGAGAAGTTCATGGAACTTCTTGACAAAAAGATTCACGAGGCCAAAGACATGCTCTTGGAACGTTTTGAGTACATCTGTTCACAGTCTCCAGAATCAGGTAAGTTTATGTACGAGAACGGCACTATGGAGGGGTATATTCCCGAGGAGGGTATCCGTAGCGCCCTTAAGCACGGCACATTGGCCCTCGGTCAGTTAGGTCTGGCGGAGACGCTTCAACTACTTATCGGGACAGACCAAACAACAGACAAAGGAATGGAACTAGCCAAGCGTATTGAGTCTTTGTTTCGCAAACGCTGTGATGAGTTCAAGCACGAATATAAGCTTAATTTCGGAGTTTATTACACACCTGCGGAGAACCTGTGCTTCAAGGCTCTTAAAAAGTTTAGGGCTAAATATGGTGTTATCCCTAAAGTGTCAGACAAAGAGTTCTTTACCAACTCTATTCATTGCCCTGTATGGAGCGATTTAACAGTTATGGAGAAGATTGACATCGAGTCTCAACTCACAGGATACTCGAACGCTGGCTGCATCGTTTACGCAGAATTGCCGTCAACCACCAAGAACAACCTAGAGGCGCTTGAGACTATTGTAAATTATGCAATGGATAAAGACGTTCCTTATTTTGCCATTAACGTACCGAATGACACTTGCCTTGATTGTGGATACTGCGACGAGTTTAACGATCATTGCCCAATGTGCGGAAGCACTCATATTCAACAGCTTCGTAGAGTGACAGGCTACTTAACCGGGAATTATACCACCGCGTTCAATCTCGGCAAGCAAGACGAGGTTCATCATAGAGCCAAGAATGCAAGATAATAAACTTTAATTCCGTTTGTAGAATTAAATTTTACTGTTGACGGCAGGTCCATGTATGTGCTATAATATATTTATCAGTTGAAAGGAGCACATACATGGATTCTGTTTATCTTGTTTGGTATGATAATGGCGAAGAGTGGGAAGACCACGATACGTCGGTAGACAAGGTGTTTCACACTCGGGAGGGCGCAGAGAAATATCTTGAGGAAGACTTGGACCTTGAGCGAGTGGACAACAAGTTCGGCACAACTTGGATCCCCAAGAAAAGCACCTGTCCGTTCGGTCTTACCGATGGCGAGAACTGCGCCCGTCAGTTCTGCCCGATGTTCTCCCCTTCCGAGAACGATGACGTCCTGACGGGCGTCCGAGAGTGCGAGCACGAGGATATCTTTTGGGACAACGAGTATCTTCGTCACTTCTATACGATAGAACATAGGGAAGTATATTAAGGAGGTAAGGAGCTTGAGGTATGCCGACATCCATAAAATGAACATCAGCGACGGTCCCGGCATAGGCGTGTCCCTGTATGTTCAGGGGTGTGCGTTGCACTGTCCAGGTTGCTTCAACGAGGGAACTTGGGACTTCGACGGCGGGAAAGAGTACACTAACGACACGATGGACGTCATCCTAGACCTGCTTAAGCCAGAGTGGATGACAAGGCTGTCCATCCTTGGCGGGGAACCGCTGTGCCCAGCGAACTACAAAGAGCTTATCAAGCTCACGTATCTGGCGCACGAGGAGAATAAAGACAAGCCAAATTTCAAAGTGTGGCTGTGGACCGGTAGGACTTACGAGAACCTAATGGCCGAGATAAATTCCGAGCCTGACCGCAAGCACCCGCACCCTTTGGAGCTTGTCTTAAAAGGTGTCGACTACCTGGTGGACGGTCCGTTCATCCAGGGCAAGAAAGACCTGACGCTCAAGTGGCGCGGTAGCTCGAATCAAAGAATCATCGCCTTGAACGGCAACGAAGAGATTGGACAATAGTAGGATGGAAATGAACACAGGCCTTACGCAGTATGAATTTGCAAAGCAACGATTCGAGAGCGGTGCCGTCGACGAGTTTACCGAGACCAAGACAATTGCCGAACTGACCAACATCAGCGCATGGTTCTCCACCGAGAAGTATTTCCAATACTTTATGCTATTGTGCCGAGAAGCTTATGACTTTACCGTTATCAACATTAAGGGAACCAACTACCACAAGGCAGCGACCGAGGTTCAAGAGGTTCTTGAGTCTCGCGGTAAGATTGTGTTTATCGAGTATTGCCACGACAGTGAGGACTATGAGATCTGGATTAAGACCAACGAGCAGATGAAGGCAATCACCGGTTCCGACTATGTGATGTTCAAGCTGTTCCCTTGCAATGATTTTGTGATAGAGGTGGATTAAAGTGAAGTTATATGTCAACATCAACGGACTGACAAAGATTACAGCTTTTGACGACAACAACAACATCGTCTTTGAGAAGAACTGCACCTATCCTGAAATTCTCAATATTCTTGACGCAGTGTCTCAAAAGTACCAGGCAGAGTCTTTCGACAAGATCTACATCACCGGGGCAAGCAAGCTCACCGAGCGACTCATGAATTCAATGACCCCGATGTTCACCAAGGCAATGTATTGCATTGAAGGAGGAAGGAAGCACTAATGATTCAGTATCTTCTTAAGACCACCGAGGAAATCATGGTTGACACCGAGGTTGACGTCGATTCTCTTCAGGACTTCTTGAAGCGCGACGCCGAGGAGCAGAACTACATCATCAAGACTTTCTCTTACGAGAAGAAGGTCCGCAAGATGAAGGGCGAGGAGGACGAGGAGTATTACAAGTGCAAGGTCGTCAAGCTGTTCAACAGCGAGAAATATCCTGACCTACCTCTTCGCAAGGTTCTATACACGGGCTTTAATGACGATAGGAGCGATGAGATTTGATAGACATTACCAAAGAGAAGATGACTCAAGAGGAAATAAGCTCCAACCTTCGACTTGACGGATTCTCTTGGTGCTACTTTTCAACAGCGAAGGGTCGGTTCGGCTTGTATCTTGTGCCGACCCTTCGCCAGGACGGTTTCCCCGTCAAAGTGACAGTCATGGACAATGACGGTAGGGTCGTCATTTACGAGCACCATTTCGACGTTCCGAAAAAGGAATGGAGCAATTTCTTCAACAATATCATTGACCAGTTGAACGACATTTAGGAGGAACATGGAAAAGGACATGCTATCGCATAGTGAGTTTGAGACCATTCAGATTAAGTATTTCCCCGGTGCCCCGCATCTAGAGAAGATCGACAAAGGTGATTGGATCGACCTGTACACCAACGAGGATGCAGTGCTGTTTGAGGGCGAGTCAAAGATTATCCCTCTAGGTGTAGCCATGAAGCTTCCCGATGGCTATGAAGCCATTGTAGCCCCTCGTAGCAGTACTTTCAAGAGGTGGGGCGTTATTGAAACGAACGGTTTTGGTGGACTCTTCTAGGAGCTGTTTGAAAGTTAAAACGATTCCTAGCAACGCCGTCTTTGAGTAACGAGAGAATACCTCAAAGATTATTACCGGACAAAATCGGTGAAGCCCTCTTTAAAAAATCCTAGGGTAATACCGAGGTAACTGACTGGATTGCGAAAGGCCAGTTCAGTACCGTAGAGCGTAGGGAGTGAATAAATATAATCTCCCCAAGAGTGCCCGGCGCTTCTCTTGTACTTTAGCGAAAATGTACGCCGAACTTACACAATAGCAAAGTGTAAGAACTCCAGGATAAAAAGCCAGGAGGATAACATAATTGGTAATCGACAACAAGTATTGCGGAAACGATGACCAGTGGGGCATGCCGGTCTACGCCACTCGCAACGTCACAATCCCAAAGGGAACCCGACTTTGCCAGTTCCGCATCCAGAAGAACCAGCCTGACATTCTGTTCAAGGAAGTTGACAGCCTCAATGATTCCAATAGGTCAGGGTGGGGAAGCACGGGGGCTTAAATGGCACGACTACTTACTCCTGACTCCGCTATCGAGGCTCTTGAGGAGATTGTAATCAAGCCAGCCTCGAAAGTCGTAACACCGACTCTGGGATGCGTCATAGCAGACAAGAGCGAGTCGAACAAATCTGACTGGATCTACTTGAAACAGCTTATCAAATGTGCCAACAGGTACGGAGCAGAGATTGAGACACTTTCTTGTTCTGATTTACAAGACGCCTACAAGAACATTTTGACACTGAAAAACAATTCTAGGATTGACGGCATAATCATTTTGTCTTCCTTTAAGAAGGGCGACGACCAGTTCCTCAAGAACTACATCCCGATACCTCTTGACATTGACTGCGCATCCGCCGTTTCCCTTGGGCATATGCTTTACGACAGGAGCGAGACGTTCTATAGGGGCGCACCTTGTACAGCCGGAGCTATATACAAGCTCTTGACTTACAATGACGTTGACGTAGCAGGCAAGCGAGTTGGTGTCGTAGGCAGGTCTCCAAGAGTCGGTAGGCCTGTCGCGCAACTTATGTCAATAGCGAATGCGACAGTTACGCTCTATCACTCAAAGTCGGATTTGTCCTATCTCACACAAGAGGACATTGTGATTTCTGCAATCGGCAAGCCAAGGTTTTTAAAGGCAAACTTGTTCAGAGAAGGACAGGTTGTCGTGGATGCGGGGATCAACGTCGATGAGAACGGCAAGCTCTGCGGTGACGTTGATTATGATGAAGTCTACAAGGTTCTCGGTGACTCGGGAACCATCACACCCGTGCCGAATGGGGTCGGTCCTTTAACGAACGTCGTCCTGTTCTCCAAGCTGTTCGCGAACAAGTACACGCTCCGAGGCTACACGTTCTCTCGCAGGGTCAACTCGTGAAGGACGGCGTGGAGGTAGTCTTGTCGCTAGACCAGGCTTTAAGAACCACCGGATATGCCGTCTTTCAAGGAGACGACCTTGTGGCGAACGGCACGTTCTCGGTCCCGTCTGACAAGCCTATGGACGAGAGGCTTTACCTGTTCATGAAAGAGGTACAAAAGCTCAAACGACAATATGAGCCGGATGTAATTTGCTTTGAAGACATACAAGACCAGAATAACACAAAGACGTTTAAAATCCTGGCGTATGTTCAAGCGTCAATGCTTATATTCTGCGCTTTGACAGACTCCAAATACTGCATCCTAGCGCCATCACATTGGAGGAAAGTCCTAGGAGGCGGATTCGGCAGAACAAGAGCAGAACAGAAAGAACATTCCATTGCTATTGTGAAGGATCGTTTCGGCATCGACGTTGATTCAGACACAGCGGACGCGATTTGTATTGGACTGGCTTATCTTGAAGAAAACAGACCATGATGTATTCGAAATCCTCGGCGGTATCGTTATAGGGTTGTCTTGTGTTCCCCTTGCTTTAGTGCTTGTCATCGTCGTAATTGGCGGAATACAAATAGCCAGCGGAAAAATTTCGACAACCCCTTGCTGTTGCTGTGAAAAGACAACCAGCTGTTGTTGCAGTTAAACGAAATAAAAAAAGCCCCCCTATACCAAGCTGTATAGGGGGGCTTTTTTAGTGTGTGTGTTTGTCTTGCTTTATAGGAAAAATTAAAAACTAGATAGCGCCTGCGTTGAGACGACGCTGAAGCTCTTGCACGCAAGTCGAGCCTGCGTCAAGGACGCCGTCAACGTATGTGCCCATCCTGGTCTGAAGGGCCATGATAGTGTCTGTGCCGAGTATACCGTCGGCTGTGACGCCGAGGATGTTCTGTAGAGCCCTGATGACAGGGGAGCCCTTGGCTGTGCCGTCGCACATCCAGCCAGAGGTAAGAGCGCCGTTACGGTTGACGTTTGGTGCCCACTGGTGCCAGACCTCACCGTCGGCATATGTGCCGAAGTAGTTCTGGAGCGCCATTGTAGTGCCGCGTCCCCAATAGCCATCGACGTCAATTTGAGTCGTAGTACCAGGTGTAGAGGGTGTCACAGTAGGCGTCTTATCAGAAGAGCCGTCGCGCTTCGGTCCGATGTAAACCAATTTACCGTCCCACCCTCCGTTTCCGTAATTCGCATAAGCCTTAATATTGGACTCCCAGCCAGTCTGGTCGCCCTGTTCGCCAGAGATGCTGTAGTTCTCGGAGATGCTGAACTGCATCATAAGGTCAGGTTCGGCAGACCAGCACATGGCAGTATGATGCACCTCGTTGAGGTAAATATCACCAGTCTGGGCGATGTAGCCGTCTCCCATTGGGTGCCACTCGAAAAGACCTGTGGAGAGGAAGCACTCCCTCATGTTGCCTGTGTAAGTTGCGTTGCCGGTGCAACCAGGAAGGGCAAGCTCCCAGGCCTCGATGACGGCGGAGGAGCAGTCGAAGTCGCCATTGGGCACGGAGACCTGTGTTCCGTCGGACAGGGTGACAACCTCACGCGTGCCGTCTCCCCAGCGCTGATACTGGCTGTAGCCGTGGCCTCCGTTACCGTCATGAGTGACCATGTGGTGCATTACCTCGGCAGCGACCTGCTGGTAGGTCAGCTTTCCTGTCTCCTTGGGGACGTCCTGCTTTGGGACGTCTTCAGAGGGAACGTCAGGTGTATCGTCCTTCGGCGGATTATCAGGAATTGGCTGTCCGCAGTAAGGGCACTTCTTGGTCTCCGTAGTATCTGTCTTTGTCTGGGGGAGCATACTCTCGTTGAGAACCTCGTTTACGTCAGCGGGGCCGGCACCAGGCACATAGGCTTCAGAGTCATACTGCCAGAGGTCGCACTCAACGTTGGGCTTATAGCTACTCCACTTGGCAACCCAACGATTCACGCCCGATACGTCGGTGAGGTAGTTCTGCCACCAAGACTCGCTGGAATAGATGCCAGGCTTGTAGCCTGCATTACGGATGACATCGCAGAAGACAAGAGCGTTGTTCTGCGCGACACCCTCCGTGCCAGGTTCCTCTGCGTCGAAGTACACAGGGTAGCTTGGATGATAGCCCTTGATGGCCTCCACGCACTGTGTGCCCTCAATCTCGGCTGAAGCCGTACTAGTAGCATATGAGTACCAATAGAAGCCATAGGGAATACCGAGACGCTCGCACTCGGATACATTCGTGCCAAGGTTGTAGTCTAGACGTCCGCCCGAGTCAAAACGACCGAATCCGACGCGAATGATTGCATGATAACCGGCATCCTTGATCTTTTGCCAATCAAGAGTGCCGTCGTGCTCGGATACATCTATTATTCTTTGAGACATTTAATTCCACCTTCCATGTTAAAACACTCGCTTTGGCACTCCGGACGCGTTGTACACCCAAAGTCCCTTTGCTTTTACTGGCACACCATCAGAGTTGTATACATAAACTTGCTTGGCTTTTTGCGGAACAGAGTTATTGAACACCCAGATTTTTGTAGTCGAGACAAAAGGTGCCGTTGATAGAGAGGGCCAGCTTGTGTAAGATCCCCCTTCTTTTATAGGTCGGCCACAAAAGACAAAACCAACTCCGGTATGAGCTCCTCCGTGTCCTTCAGTTCCTTCAGGAGCAACAGCCTGTCTGTTGTGCCATCCTCCAATAAAAGAAGAGTCTGCTTGTTCTGTCCAGTTCGGGAAAACAAATGGGCATACAGCTTTTCCGTGCCACACATCAGGAGACACTCTGTTTGTATCGTGGGTCACTCCGAAACAGTTTGTTGCGAAGTCGTCGGCAGCTGGTATCGCAGAAGTTACGCTGGTCGCAGTTATATTCTTTCTACTCGTCGCAGTGCTCGCAACATATGTTCCGTCACTTCCTCTTGTTCCCCATTTATTATAATAGGTACAAGCTTTTGTTGCTGAAGTTCCTTTATACCTACTATAAAAAGGAACTCCGCCGACAGCGATGAAAGGAACTACTCCCATTGCTTCCGCCGGCCAATTATACGATGTTTCAAGAGTACATGCCCAAAAAGTTGGAGCCGTTTGACAGTAAGTAAGAACTTGTTTTTGTCCAATAACCCATACGCTTCCAGCGTTATTTACACCAGCAAAACCAACAGAGATAGGAAAGTTAACAAAGTACCCAGGTGAGCTGAAGGCAAAGCTTGCGTGGGCATATCCTTTGTCTCCTATTTTGTAACAATCATGGAACTGAATTGCTGTCGTGGCGCATACAAAGGCTTCCGTGTCTGGCATGTAAGTGATAAAGTTCTGGTTTAAATTTGGTGTTGTCTTATTACCAAGGTTCATGCTATCCCAATAGACAATATTTTTGTTACATCCGAAATAATAAGTGTTATTTTTTTTAAGCTCGGTGACATTGACAACGTCAAGGTTCGCCCAATATTGAGTCATAATCACTCCTTTTTTCTCTAAAAAAAATACGAGAACACCGCAATCCCGCATAGCTGACGAGACTATGGGTTCAACACGGTGTCCTCGTATTTGATTTTATTATATCCACAAAGAAGGAGTTTATTCCTTTGTAGCAAACTTTTTTCGAAGTTGCTCGGCTTGTTCGGCAGAGAGCTTTGAGTAAGAGGCGATTATATCCTCAAGTGCCTCTCCTTTGTTAAGTCGAATAGCAACAGCACGCTCTATAACGCGATACCCAACTGCACTGACAGCCATTTCTATTCTCCAATCAGGTCGGCAAGGACCAGGTTGATGTCGTTAATTTGATTTTCGAGGTCTGATGTAGTACCCTCTTTTTCAGCAAGAGCAAGAAGGATATCATCTACAGAAGACAGAAGATTATGATACTCGGTGTTCTTTCGCTCGCGCTCTTGTGCATCGGCAAGTTGCTGGTCTTCCCTTGCCTTAATCAAGGCAAGTTCGTCTTCAGTATAAAGCTCGTAGCGAAGAATCGGCTCGTACTCGAACCACTCATGTCGTCCTTCTGTGGGAGGCTGGTCTTCCACTTCGCGGTTCGTCACAAAGACGGCGTTCTTGCCGTTGAGGGATTCGTCGTTGAATATATATTCACCGGTGGTGGGATCAATGTTGTACTCTTTATTCGGCACCCATACACCATCTTCATTGTCGTCAAACTTGAACAGCGTTTCGAGATGGGTTACAGCGGGAGCAACGTTTACCTCGGGATAATGAGCGATAAGAAGATGATCTTCTACAAGATGGCCTTTTGTGTCGTCGACGTCAGAGCGCTGAATCTCTTTGTCTTGTTCGTTAAGGATTCGCACAAGAGCTCCTTCCGTTTAGTATTGAATGTAAATGTCGCCGTTACTCCCCTTTGCCGGAGGAGTTGTAGTACCACTGAAAATGCCAATCGCAGTGCGGACATTCGGTTTAGAAGAAAACCAGTATGTTGTTCCGTCTGTATCAGATTGAACGTTATAAGCTCTATAAATCGCAAAACCTCCGGTTAATGCCGTCCCTGTTGACATTTTGTTTTGAGCATAAAAAGCAAGAGAAGATGTGTTGGTCTCCCCAGTTCTAAAAGAGTGCATAATTTGCCCGCACTGTGCACCATTTTTATCGTACATCTGCAAACAAGGTCCATATAGATTTGAATTTTGCTTGTCTCCTACAACAGCGCGAGTATCCGTGTCTTTTAAGGCCAAAGTTGTGCTTATTGAGGCAGAGATCGTCTGGGTAGACGCCTTACCGTTAAGTCTTAAATAGTAACTGTCACACTGGCTTTTAAAAGTGCTTAATCCAGTTTCATCTAGAAAAGCCACTTTTACCTCCTTCTTATAGAATAAAAAAGGAGTGAAAGGAACGACGCCGTTTCACTCCTTTTTTAGATTTTATTTCTATATTATAACAACTTTATAGTTGTTTTATTCAAGGCTATTTAAACAAATTATTGATTGTAGTATTAGAAATAGCACTATATGTTGTGCCCGTATTAACAGAGGTATATGTCCTGTTTACAACAGCCTTGACCCTACCGTATGCGTCAACAAAAATCTGGGGGACAGAAATCTTTACCCCGTTTGCACCGTACACATTCTCCGAAGGTCCATAAGAGCCCTCAACAACACCAGAAGTTGCAAGATTGAACGTTGTACCATTTAAAGTGAGGCCGTTTCCGGCAGAATATTTAGTATCTGTGTTAGTGTCAGTTGATGTAATTGTGATAACACCGTTGTCATCTGCCTCGACGATTGTGGCCCCTGCACCTTTTATTTGATGAGAGCTTCTAATTACATTATTTTCAATCAAATTTAAGAATGTATTTCCGTTTGTTGTCTGTACGTTACCTGTTGGGAAACTATTGCCTACAGATGTGACAAGTTTCGCTGTATAATGTGTATCTGCGCTTGGGATTCCGAGACCGGTTATATCCGTTTTTGTGACAGTCGAGGCGTTAGTGACGTGTCCAGCATAATTTGTCGTTATCTTATATAGACCGCTGGAATAGGCAGAACCGTGGGCGTCGGCGTGTGTCTTGGCTGTTAAAGCCCATGAGTGAGCCTCTGTACCGAGATCGCCACGATAAGCGGTTGAAGAGGTGTTACCTAAAGCAATCGTGTCTGAAATGACGACATAGCTTGAACCGCTCCAACGATAGATTTTGTTAGTAGATTTGTCAGTGTAAATCTTTCCAGTCTCACCTTTTGTAGGAAAGTTCGCGAGGCTGGAATATTCAAGGACGTCGTCGACATAGCTAGGCAGACAAGAGGCTGGAACCGTTCCGGTGAGCTTGGTTGAGGCGTCAATCTTTCCGCTAATCTCGCTGAAGCTGTAGCTTGGCTTGCTTGACTCCTTCGCCCAAGAATAGACGTCCGAGGCGGGCATGCTTGACGGGAAGTCACTTATCTTGCTCTTGGTTATAGAGGGGATATCGTTTGCAACAAGCTTGCGAAATGTAGGCTCTCCGCTAGAGCCGTTGCTTGGCCCGGCAAGGACTGTATTCCCGGTTTGGCTCTTTTCTATATTCAAATACTGACTATGGACGTGAACCATAGGAGCAAACCAGTTTTCACACCTATTAAAAAAAAGTTTCAATCCATCGAAATCGAGAAAAGCCATAGATTGTTATCCTCCTTTGTCCTCCATCTTATAAAAGGTGGAGCAAATCTAAAAAATCGAGTTTATTTCATCTTTTGATATAGCCGGGATAACAATAATGTAATTCTTTGACAAACACAAAGTCTCCCAAGGCAAGAGAGACGGAAAGAAAATAAAAGTCAGTGTTCTTCCCGTCTCTCTTTATCTATTTATCCCTCTGTAAAAAACAAACTGTTGATATCCTCTGGAGATATCGCAGAATACGTAGTGTTCGTATCCGTGTCTGTCAATGCAATAGTGGCATTGCCAGACTGGTTCAAAGTAAACGAGCCTTTTGACACGCCGTTTTGAGTTATCGTTACAGTGCCGTTCCCGACGCTTGGAATTGTTGGTTTGTTGCTCAAGTCGTTGTAACTACCAGACGTGGCGACAGTCGAGAACGAAGGCTTGCCGAACACATTGCCCCAAGACGTTGCTGAACCGTAGCCGACGTGGGTGTTTGAAATTACATTCTCTGCACGAGTTAAGGCGGTTGTTGTGAAATCTACAGACCATCCTGTAGCCCAAGAGTCAAACGAGTTTCCGTTAAAACCAATACAGACATCATGAATTATAACTTGAGGGTAGTCCCAAGAAGTGTTATTCTCGCCAATATAAACAAGGCTGTCTGTACCGTTTGTACCAAAGCGGACGGTAAGATTGCTGATTTTTTGTCCTGCCTTGCCGACACACACAGCAGTGCAAGAATTCCACCTTCCGTCTGTCTTATACGGGTATCCGGAAATATGGTAATCTACTGAAGTACCATCTTTGTAGTTAAAGATTGTCACTGTAAAGGATACCATTGTTGAAGACCACGCGACAGGAAGTTTTATCTTGAGGAAACCTGTTTTTGTTGTTTCCATAGTGACAAAAGAGCCACCATCGACATAAGCGAAATAAGAAGTTCCGTTGCCGACACCCGAAGCATTTATGACACTATTCTTTGTCCAAACATTTGAGTTTGAATAAGTCTGTGCATTACCTCCTTGAGTCATTGCACCTGTGAGGTAAATCTTGTCAGTCGTATTGGTAGCGCCTGCGGTGTTCTTTGTGTCTGTGTCTGTGAACACAGCGTTGGAAGGAACAGATTTGGCAATCGTGTACCCGAGGGCAGTCGGCACGCCATTGTTAAGGTAAATCGGGGTTGTAGTTCCGCCAACGGTTGATGTGCCTAACTTGCTTGCTGTTGTAGCATGTCCCGCACTGCCGACATAGATGTTGTTAACACCAGACCATTTCATCTGTCCGCCGTCGGCAAAAGAGTCTATTCCGACCAAAAAAGAGGGAGCGTCGCTGAATTGTACAAGACCATCTGCGGTCCACTTAATGGGACCACTCATTGTCCCGCCTGCAAGAGGTAAGTAGCTGTGACTGTGGCTCGCAGGTGCATAGGTAGACTTATCAGTATAAGCGGCGCTTCCCAATCCCTTGACTGCAATATCTGTAGTCGTCCCACCTGCGTTGACACTTATTGTGCCGTTTGTGGTGCCTGAACCGACAGCTCTGACTCCAGCATTGCTAATCTGTGTGCCGGAGATAGAGATCCCAGCTCCAGCAGAGTATGTCGTGTCGGTCGGCGTAGACCATGTGCCGTCTCCACGGAGGTACTGCCCCCTCTGACTAGATGTCGGAGCGGGAACCAGACCGTGCGTTCCACTTGCGGAGGAGGTGGCACCCTTCATATCAGAATAGGTAGTGTTGTCGTCAGCCCTCCATGCAGGCACACCGTTAGCGTCTGTTTTCCAGACTTTGTTGGCTTGCCCGGCACCGGAGGCGACATAACCCTCACTGCTTGCAGTGTTCGCCTTCCAGGTGTTTGTATCAGTCAGCTTTGAACCTGCGGGCACGTCCATACCAAGAGAATAAGAGCAAGCTGTAGGCGTTCCACCGTTGAGATATATACCCTTTGTTGAGCTTCCTACAGTAGCAGAACCAAGTTTCGTAGCAGTTGTCGCTGTAGTTGCCGAAGTCGCAGTCTTGGCCGAGTTGACGTTTGCGTTTGCAATATCGGTTATCTCTGCTATCGTGTGAGTGTGAGCAGAAGGCGTGAACGTTCCAGGCTTACCTGTCACACCGCTCCATGGCACACTTGAAGCAGAGCCAGCCGTGTACTCCATGTAGCCCTTTGAGTTGGAGAGGTTCGCCGTGTCAACGACAATGTACATCGTACCAGTGTCAAGACGCTTGACTGTGTCGCCGAGTTGAACAGTGTCAGTCGTCAAAGCGTACATTGCCTTCTGGTCTTTGACTGTCACAAGCCTCTCAAGAGCACCGGCAGGAAGCCTGTCGATTGAAATTGTGCCGCTTGTGATCTTGCTTGCGTCAAGGCCCGGTATACGCTCCGAAGCAAGGACGCCAGAACTAACCTTGCTGGCATCAACAGAGGTAATCGTTGAGTTGCCGTGGGTGTGAGAATCGTTGTTGACGCTGACAAGGCCGTTTGAGTCAATAGCGATGTCATTACCGCTTTTGATAAGGCCGGGTGTGGAAGATGTTGCGATTCCGTAGGTGTGGTCGTTCTCTGCTCCCCAAACAGCGGTGCCGTCTGCGCTCCAACGTAGAATCTGCCCTGAACTGCCACCCGAGGGGATATGCTTGTTTCCGCTTGTGGTTGGGTGAACGTAGTTGTTTGCGTTCACAGCGATTCCATCTAGCTTGCTCTTGTCAGAAGACGACATGAAGCCATTGGCGGATTTCGTAGCAGTCGAGTGGGTGTGGTTGCCGGATGCGACTGTGTTGGCAGAAGTTCCGACAGGAAGACGTCCGTAGGCTACAGTTCCCTGCGAAAGATTGCTGGCATTGAGGTTCGTCAAAGAACCCGCTTCACCAGAGAAGCTGGATGCCGTCACTTTCTTGGGGAAGATTGCGTTTTGGTCCACATCCCAAGAGTAGAGATGGCCGTTGGAGAACATGTTGTTTGGATCGTTCCAGTTGGTGTTACCATAAATACGAATGTCACCTATTGTAGCATTAGACGACGCCCATTTAGGGTTTACTTTTGTATAGTAGAAAGTAATTCTATAGGCGTAGACGTTGGAGGTTTGACTGGATCCACCACCAAAAGTATATCCAGGGAGACCTATGCAGTTAGGTCCACTCCAACCCGCAACAGGCACGTTCGTTCTATATGTCGTAAATGTAGTCTTCGCACCAATCGTGGAATATTCTATATCAACAGCGACACTGTGTCCACCTGTAGATACCCAAAGATATAACATTAAAGCGTTGGAATAGCGGTCTATTGGGTTTACCGTAATACGAATCTTATTGGAAAGAGATGGCGTGCCAGGACTTACAGCAGAAGAATTCCTGCCTAGGAACAATCCTCTTTTCGTCTGACTATCTATTTCTGCGTCGACCCAAGTTTTTCCACCATCTGTTGTCTTCTCAATAACGATTGCATTTGCTGGCATAAAAACAGTCTTGTTTTCGAGAGAGCCTGAAATGGCTCCAGAATAGATAGGCGGAACGCTTCCTTGTGTGTTCCTGCCAGAACCGTAACTATTAACTGCAAATGCGTTATGGTCATGATATGTCTTTGCATACACGCCATCCGCTTGAGACCTCATATAAGCCCAAAGAGAAGAGGTAGGACGACGCACAAACTCTGCCGTTCCATTCACGTCTTGAGCGATGTAATAATTAGACCCCACAGGAGTCGCAGTGGCCGTATCAAGCAAGTTTAAAGCTGTGTATACCCCAGTTCTTGTATTATCAACTTTATTACCAAGAGCTGTGTTAATTACCTTGTTTTGTACCGGATTTGTAGAAGAGCTCGATAGAGCCGAGTCGACAGTGGTAGCCTTTGTTAAATCAAGCCTTTTCCCATTGGCATCGACATAAAGAGTTGAAGTGTCGGTAGCCACCAGGACGGCACCATCGGTAATTGCCTTCTTATCAACATCGGCTTTCGTGCCTCGAAAGACTTTTAGTTTTGCCATTTGAGAGGTATCCTTTCACTTTTGTATAACCCCTAGCAACAGGGATATTCAGACAAAAGATTCTTGTTCCCAGGAGTTATAAAAAAAGCGGAGGGCGGTTTCCCGCCCCCCGCCATTATGAGAGAAAAAAAATGAAAAGCGGAAGGCTCTTTCTCTACTCGCCTAGATCCTCCCAAGAAATAAGGTCATCAGCATACTTCTTGGCGTTAGCCTCGGCGGCATCAGCCTTGGTCTTCGCATCGGCAGCAGCAGTGGTAATTGCGGCCTGCTTGGCAGCATTGGCCTTTGAAGTGGCATCGGCAGAAGCGGTCTTCTCGGCAGCGGCCTGGGCAGCATTAGCCTTGGCTGTTGCGTCAGCGGAAGCTGTCTTCTCGGCAGCAGCTTGAGCGGCGTTGGCCTTTGTGGTGGCGTCAGCCTTGGCAGAAGCAAGAGCGGCATCGGCCTTCTTTGTCGCATCGGTGGCTGCGGCTGCAATGGCGGCAGCTTGAGCGGCATCAGCCTTTGCCTTGGCATCCTCTGCGGCGGCAGCTTGTACCTTGGCAGCTTCTCCAGCAACTTCGAAGGCGCTTGTATTGGCATAGGCCGCAGAACCTAGACCATGAACCTTGACGTCTTTGCCGTTAACTGCGATTGTGCCGTTAGCAGTGCCCTCGGCGACAGACTTGACGGGAAGCTCAACCCTTGTGACAGTGATGACACCGTCTGTCTGGGAAACAGCGGACACATAGTTGTCGGCAACGGCAGTGTCAGCCTTGTCAAGAGCCTGAATCTTCTTAAGGGAGTCAGCCTTGGCGGCGGTTAGAGCGTCGTTGGCCTTGCCGTCGGCGTAAGCCTTCGTGGCATAATCGGTGAGGTCGACCTTGGAGTCACCAACTAGCTCGAACTTGCCGTTGACGAGCATGTACTCCTTGTAGTTGGAGGCCTCGGAACCTTCACCTGTGCCGACCATGTAGATGGTGTCCTCGTTGGCCTCGCTGACATCGGGAAGAGCGGTGACGATCTGACGCTTCAGGTGGTGGGCACCAGCAACGGCAGTCTGGATGGCTGTGTCAGTCTGCGTCTTTGTGTAAGCGTCAGCGATGCCATAACCGGCAAGAGTGGTGGCCTTTGTGGCCTTCTTGTCAATCTCACCCTGAAGGGCGGTCTTGGCTGTGTCGGTGTAAGTCTTGGCGTCAGAGAGAGCCTTGCTGATGGAGCCAACGCCAGTGCCGTTGATGACACCGATGGCAGCTTCATTGGCCTTGGCCTTGGCCTCAACAGCGGTTAGACGCTCATTGAGCTTACCGGCGTCGAGCTTACCGATTTCAGTGGCGACATAGTCAACGACAGCCTTGGTTGTGGCCTGCTCGTCAGCAGAGCCCTTGCCTGTGATAGAGGCAGGGGCAGGCTTGACGATAGTGACAAATGCTGTACCGTTCCAGTACTTGGCAGAACCATCCTTTGTGTTGACATAGATGGTGTTGACCTCACCTGTGACAGGATAGGCCGTGCAAGTCTCATATAGACCACCTGTGAAGGGAACGTCGCCCTTGTAGATCCTACGAGAGTCTGTGATGAAATAGAGGGTTGAAGCGGAATGCTCTGCTAAACCGTTATACTTGGATAGAGAGCAAGAAACAAATTTAACTGCGCCTGTAGCCAATTTAATCTCCTTTAAATTACGCGGGGATATCTTCCCACTGGGTCATATTCGCAACTGCGAGATATTTGGATAAAACGCTATCCCATTTATATATAACGTCTTTGTCGACGTACAGAGTGTTATCTGACCCGACTTTAGGAAAATCTTCCAAAGAACCACAAAAGATTGGGTTCAGATTCTCCGGGGTCAGTTGCCACCATCCGTCCTTACCGTAAGACCATAGAACGTGCGTCTCTTGCACATAATAGGTCCCCTGAACAGGAGCAAGCATCGCTGTCCTGTCGGCTTCGGTATCAAGGATGGTGAGGTTTGAATATGAAACTCTCAAACCGTGAGAATCCATATATATGGTATGGGAGTCTCTTACAAAAATCATCTGTCCTGTTACAACGGGGATGGTAGAGAGCTTCCCTTCTGTTGTCTCATACAGCTTTACAATAGAGTTGCTAGGCATCTACCCTCCTCCTTATTCGACGTATGTTATTGTAAGAGCTTCTGTTATTTTGTTTGTGACATACTGTGTCACTTTTATTTGTTTGCCGTTCTCGTCCTTGCCAGTGTCGCCGATAATTGTGTCTATAATGGAACCGGCTGTAGAACTGAAGAAACCGTCAACATAGGCTTTCGCTTCACCGAGAGCATCGTCTGCTTTGATTTTAGCATATCTCTTCGCCTCGGAAAGAGAGTCAGTCACCTCGTCTTTTGTGGCAAAGTTAGAAGTGTCTATCTCGTTATCGCCGAGCTTCTCAAACTTGCCTTCGACAAGGACGTACTCATCGTAAGACTGGTGCCCAGCCTCGTCGGGGTTGGCTTTTGGAACCATATAGATGACGGTGTCGCTTGCCTCCTCGACAGGCGGTAGCTCATCGACTATCTTTCTGGTGATATGGCCTACACTTGCCACAAGAGCCTTGGCTTCCTCGTAGGATATCTTTGTAGCCAGCTTGCCGTCCACGTCTTGCTTGAGCTCGTCTATCGCAGGCCCAACTTCAACATTGTCGAAAATCATCTTGAAGTCTGTGCCGTTAAAGATATACCCCTTGCCGTCGGTGGTATTTAGATAGACGACCCCTTGCTCGGCGTTCTCTTTATCAGGAAGAGCCTCGACGGGTTGGACGTAGTTCTTCACAAGAGCAGTGTTGACGTTCAGCTTGTCGAGAGTGAGATGTCCTTCTGTCCCGCCGATGACATATGAGTCAAAACTGCCATCCGCGTTGCGGACTTTTATAGTCTGACCAGGATACGCTTTCCCGCTTGAAAGGTAGGTATTCGCACCATCAATAGACTCATGGACTTCCGAAGCGTCTAAAGGTATTGGGTTCAAACGTTCGTAAGACCTAAATGTCGATACTGTAGCGCTCATTAACTACCTCCCTTCAAGAGTAAACTCGAATGTCATTCCGGTCGTTGAAGGACAAGCAACCTGAAGACAATAAACGTCGTATTCTGATGCAGTATACCCATCTACACCCTCAACCATTGCAGTTGTTTTATCGAAACAATCAAGAATTTCAGATTCTCCTGTCTCAAGATAAACTGCATTTGCAACAGCAATGGAACTCGGCACACACAACATAACCCACTTTTGTCCAGGCTCCATCTTGACCTGCACAACATTCTTATCCTCAATGTCCGGGCCAGACGGCAAGCCTCTTACAAAAGCAGATGTGATTTCTTTAGGTGGGTTGTCAATTCCCCCTCCGTAGAACATCGCTTTTATAGGAGTGTAAACAAGCGATTTTGAAACTATTTGACCAGCTTTTATTTTGTTTGTGCCGTCCTCGTCCCCGAGGTTGTTAAGCTTCAAGTCGCTCTCCTCATAGGACGCTTGAGCACTGAACGACGTCTCCTCTTCGAGCCTGAACTCTGGGATGTGTTGCTCAACGGCGTCTTTGAACGACCCGTACAGCTTGTCCCCGTTCTTGAGGATGTCAAGAGACACCAGCTTGCCAGCTTCATTGCGGGTGAATGTCGCCTCTATTGTAGGCGAGAGGACTGTGCCGATTTCATATCTGCCGGGCTTGTCGTCGGATGTTATCTCGGCGACCAACTCCGGCTTCTTATACTCGGGATGAACGGCTCGCTTGACAAGCTTCTCTAGGAATTGCTCGAACGACAGACCCGTCTTCAACGTGTCACCGTTCTCTATCCCGCCTATAAAACCGTCGTCGCCGAGGTTTACCTCTATCTCGTTCTTTGTCCTATCGTCATAACCAAGCGGTATGGCGTTCTTGCTTGCGTCGATGTAGTACAGAACGTTCTCATCAGAAGAGACAACGAAGTCGTTCTCGTTGACCTTGCCTTTCTCGATGTTGGCCTGAATCTTTTCGGTCGGCCCGTGGAAGAAGGAGATTTTTTTATCTACAGCCATTATGAAAACCTCCCCTCTTTAATCATCGAGTTCGTTCATATATAAAGCAAATTCTCCAGCGATAAGGTCGTTGACTTTGTCTAGAGCCTCTTGAGCCTTATCTTCTGCTCTGGAAACCGTGTCTTTGATGTCCGAGACATCTAGTTGGAAGTCTTCAAACAGCTTCTTTTGATAGTTGAACTCGTCAAGCATGTCGTCCTTGAGCGTTGTGAGATCAAGGATTGCTTGCTGAAAATCAGAGTAGTCGTCAGTCACTACAAAAGACGAACCGTCGTTGGGGTTCTGTAGCACGTGGACTGTGAAGTTGTTGCTAGGGGCAATGCTGACGTCGTCGACAATCTCCAGACGGCACAACACAGTTCCTTCAAACAGCATCTCTTTAGGCCAGTGAATCTCCCAAGTAGACGGGGTGTCGCTTACTTTAGAGAGGACGTTGTATCCCTTGACTTTCTTGTCTTGATGAATCCAGTTTAAATACACTTTTGAGTTTGGACAGAGCTGGCACCCTGCCTTTTGTGTGAACACCACCCGTAGAGTGCAACCGTTCACGTCGCCAGCGCCAGCTATGACAGGAGAGCCTATTTCCTGGTCCAAAGACTTCAACTCAATCGTGAAGGTCTTTAATTCTTGGCTCATTTAACCTCTTCCTCTCCGTGTCATAGAGAACAGGCTCACCGCTTGTCTTCACGAGGGGGAGCGCCCTTAATCTGTCCATCAAGCCGTCGATGAAACTGTTCCCTCCATGACTTTTGTATGTGGCGTATCTATTTTCAAGACTATCCATCGTTATCTCGTCTATCTGATGCGCGACATAACAATGGTAGTGATATTTGTCTATAATGAACGCTCTTGCATCATATAAGAATTGCTCTTGGAGATCGACTTGTTTTGATTCCATGTCAAGTATTTTTTTTTGAAAACAGTCCTGCTTCTTTGATAAAGCATGGACTTCATCTTGAATGGATTGAACGGTCTCGCATAAGGAATCCATACTGTCGGAAAGTGCGTTTATCTTTTGCTCCATTGTCTCATGTTCATCAATAATTTGCTCGGCCTCTGAATCTTTTCGGAACTTACCTTTTATAGTGTTATATGCCCAAGACAGAGCTTCTCCGAGAGACTTTGCACACATTAACACGAGGATTATTATAACAACTATGTCTCCGAAATTATATTGACCGAACAGTTGGTTAAAAGGCTCCACTTTTACCCTCCTGAAACTTGTCAAATTCGGCAAATCTATTTATTAGAAAAAAAGAGGGAGACAATGGGGTTTATTGCCCAAAGCATTAAGAAACCTCCCTGACAAGCAGGGAGGTTTCTTCTAATCTTTCTTGGGGCAAGTGTACGTCAAAGCCTGTTCAGAGTCTTTGATTCCGCTGGTCGTCGGGTCAACAACAACGCCCAGCATGGAGAGAACCATAAACACGGTTGAGATGACAGTGGTGGCTGTAGACTCAACTCCTGTCAAGTCTAAATCCACGCCTAGCAGAGAGGCCATAGACACAACGAAGGAACCTATGACACCCACAAGACCAATCCAGAACGACTTGTTCTTTAGACGGACCGTCCAGTTAATGTTAGCCATAGCAAATCACCTCCTCTTCTCACGTTGACCTTAACTATTTGAACAAATCATTGATATATGTGTCTTTTATATTAGGTACCTTGGCGAATATCGTATTAGACTTACCAAAAAGAAGCGCTACGCTATCCGATTTCAAATCTCCTCCAAGAGTGAGAGTTATCTGCTTTTGTGAGAAAAGTGCATTTTTGGCGTCTTCGCTTAACTTATCTTCTGTTATTGTGCCGATCTCTATTTTACTTCCACTTATACTGGAAATCTTTTCGTCGTTTATTGTACCATTTTCTATCTTACTTCCGTTTATGGCAGAAATTTTCTCATTATCTATTGTGCCGTTTTCTATTTTACTTCCATGTATACTGGAAATCTTATCATTGGTTATCGTGCCGTCTTTTATCTTGCTTCCATCTATAATGGAAAACTTATCGCCACTTATCGTACCGTCTTCTATTTTGTTTCCATTTATACTAGAAATCTTATCGCTAGTTATTGTACCGTTTGCTATCTTACTCCCGCTTATGTTATTAGGGAGCTTGTCTTCCGTCAAAGATGGAATCATGTTTAATGGTAGCATGCCGATAGGGACTGTTACAACATCATTCCGTATTGATCCAGAACCTAAAATATAATTTATCTCGTCTGTTGGAAGGACGTTCTTGTTGGCGATTTTAACGACAAGATTTTTTATATTTCCACCAGGGTTATCGGGAGAAGTAATGCCTGTGACTGTTCCGCTAAACTCAACAGGTCCTTTAAAGACAACGCTTTCAGTGGAGACTTTTTGTCCAGCCCCATTCTTTGTGGCAACAAGAGTGTTATCTTTGACGCCTTTCGGTGTCATTGCCGTCATTCCTGCACTGGCACTCTCGTCAGTCAAAGTGTCAGATAGCCACACGACACCTTGGGTTTTATCTGTTGCGTCAAACGGAATATATAAAGGCCATATTTCATTTTTACCATTTACTTTTACCTGTGTCTCGGCAAAAAAAGGCGGGAGATTTTCGTTTACCTCTCTTCCTTTCTTCGAAGACCAGTGCCTTGATGTATAATCATAATGAATCTCTACCATATTACTCATCCTCCAAAGTCGTATAAACAACATCTATAACAGTCTCGGGAGGAAGGTCACAAAGAGCTTTTATCTCAAACGTCTCTTCTTCCACTCCGTCAAATTCAAGAACGTTATGCTCATTCAATAAATACTCATGCTCATCGGGACCACGTTTAGAAGAAGGACCAAGCACTTGTATCCAGGGAGAACTATCCTTCTCCTTAAGGTCTTTTACCGGCCACTGCTTCGGAATGTGTAGACCGATGTGAACAAAAGTACAGTTATTGTCAGGAGGGGAGATTGTTTGAACAGTCCCTTTTTTGATGGGACCTACAACCTGAATCATTTTCATGCCTATCCCCACCAGTTAGTTTTTGTGGTAAATGCAACCTTCTCGGCTTTCTTGAAATACCACCCTTTGGGGATATCGTTCTCACCATCTGATACAGAGAACTTTGTTCCTCCACCTCCGAAAGTGCCGACATAATACCACCCGTTAACGTCAGTAGTGGGTTCTGTTTCGGGGACAGTTTCGTTGTAGTCCCAAGCAAAGAACCAAGTCTCTCCGTCTTTATTACGGAAAGTGCATACTTTGCCGTCTATTTTACTCTTGTTTTTATAGTTAGTATTTAACCAGAGAACCACACTGGCAGAAGAAGCTGGTTTTTCGTCTGTGTCTTCAATATCTTCTTTATTAAGATCTCTTCCCACCAAGATACCGCTTTGGTCTTTTATCGCTCCCAGGTCTTTCCAGTTTAAATTACTTTTATAATTATCTTCAGGAATTCCTATTTGTGAGCCACGCATAAAACCATCAGCATTTAAAGCATCATTTCTACGAGCTTCGCGACTGCTGTATAAGGCATACAGGTGATTACTATGGTCGGCTCTTGTGGTGTCTGAATACAAGTCAACTATCTCGTTAACGACGAAATGCTTTTTAGATGGAGCACCTTCGCTTGGAAATATCGTATAATTAATAACAGTGCCGTTGTTATTAGTACTCGAAAACGACTCTGTAGAAAAATCGACGGAATCTCCTTTAGGTCCTTTTGGGATACCGAATTCCAGCTCGTAAGCAAATGGATGTCCTTCGGTTTTTTTTGTTTCCCGAACAAAAGCAGGAGTACCCGTGGGGAGAGTAGTTACCGGATCAGCAACTTTAAAAACAGGATAAGGAACCTGAAAACCCACAAGAGTCTTGGAAACAGCGAATCCATTACTGTCTTCATCTCCCTGCGGGTGCGCGATATTCACCCATGTGTACTTTATTGTGTCATTAAAGTTTCCCTGGTCATCCCATCCCTTGACGAAGTTGCCATTGGGGAGTGTGAGGTTATTTACAAGAAGAGCAGGTTTACTTGTATCTTGGTTTCTCTCGGAGTATTGATAAAACTCTTTGGATTCTCCGTTTTGATACGGCCAAGTTCGTATCTCACCTTTTGAAAGTGGTTTTGTGTTGTTGTAGCCCTTAACATCCTCTAAAGGTTCAAAATCAAAACCCGGGACGCCCGATTGCGGGCCTACAACCTGCCCGACATACTTGGCGTCACCAGTCCCGTTCCCGTACTCTGTGCCACGCTGGTATATCTTACCGTTGTCGAAGTCATTCTTGTTATCTGTGTCGATTATACAGTATTCTCCATACCACACAGCTTTATATTCAGGCCCGCTTTTGAACGCTTCCTGCATCTCTTCGACAGAGCTGAATCGAGCTTTAATCACAAAAGGCGAACCAGGACGGCCTCCATAAATAGAATCCATATAAAATTACCTCCTTTAGTTTACCTATTTGTTTTTAAGCTCCAGAATTTTTGCTTGCAGGGCCGAAGTAATCTATTGTAAAGTTATTGCTCCAGTCTCCGTCTTTGACGACAACACCGAGTGTCTCAACTTCGACGGAATCTTGCTCGTAGAAGCCAGAGTTACCGACGCGGATAGGTTCTCCGTTTATGCACATCAATAAGCCAGGCCTACCCCACACGCCAATCTTCGTGATGGAGGACATTCCTCCGTCTCTTTTTAGTTGTGGGACAAGGTCGTTTACAACAGCAAGAGAACAATCACTCTCGACAACGCCAAGCTGTCGTCCTTTACCCGTGTCAGAGAACGACACTTGCTCGTCGATGGCCTCCCTGACTATCTCGGCGCACACCCTGTCGAACGTGTTGGTAAGAGGCCTGAAAGTTATGTCAAAGATACCGTAGGCGTCCTCGGAGTTGGATGCCCTCCAGCTGGTCGTTACAACAGCTTGAGAAAGTGCCGTCCAGTTATTGTTCCATCCTGAATGTATTTTTCTTCTAGTGAGGGTGTTGGTTGTGTCGAAACTCTCTTTCTCGCGGTCAGAAGAACCATGAAGCTCCTCTGTTAGGGTAGTGGAGGACCTATACAACGAATATGTTATGTTGCCGAGAGTGTCTTTTTGATAATACAGCTTTCCATCTTCAGGGGTCTTGGTGGACGACCTATCTTCAACTTCCCCCGCAGCGATAATCTCCCGCTCAAACCAATCTGCTTTTGTCTCGGTTGCATCGGAAGTCTTGTTTTTGACTCCACACAAATAGACGGCGCACATCTTCTGCTCAATATAGTTGTTTTCGTTAGAAGACCACTTCGGCAAGTGAACAGTATCAAGATACTGGTAATTGTCGTCCATATCTTTCTCATTCGTCGCACTTGATCGGAGCGTCAAACGAATGTCTATGTCTGTTGTCAAATCTCTTCTTACCTTCAAGGTAAAATGGTAATCTTTATCTTTACTAAAAAGAGAGCTCTTCTCCCCTGGTTTGGTTTTTATCGAAAAACAACGCTCATTAAAGCCATCTATTCTTATTGTGCCGACTTCAAGCGTGGTATTGTCTTCGACACATCCCGTCCCGCTAAACCTATACTGGTTCATGACATTTCTACTCATTTTGTCTCCTTTAGAACCTCTCTACAAGCTCGGTTGCGTTTACCGTCATCGTAGAGCCAGTCCCTAGAGTATAGGTGACACTCTTAACGATGTAATCTCCGTAAGTGTTCGTCGTCTTGTCTTTAACGGACACCCTTATACTTGGCTCAAGATAGAAAGCAGGAATCGCTGTTATAGACAACGTTCTCTGATAACCGGTGTGAAGATACAGCTCGTATTTTATTCTGTCGAAAGCACCATTCTTATATCCACCTGTTGCCAAAGCTGAATATATCTCTTTTGGTGCGATAGACCAGCGCTCTCCTTTGCTTTCTAGTTCTTGAGCAATTTTACCGCCACTCTCTGTATTCTTTTCAGCATCTACAAATACAATATCAGGGATATTCGGCTGAAACAGACAGTTTACGTCATTGTCTACAATCACGTCAGACCTACGACCAATAGCAGACACAGCGTACTCGCCGAGAGAAGATGTACCTGCATCAATGAAATCCAAGAACATGTTTCCATCAGTCAACGACGCAAGAGTGACGGGGTTCTTCTTATCGTCGTCCCCGATAAACTGTTGCTTCTCCAAGTCGTATATCTGTGTCCATCCCGCCGACAACTCTTCAAAGTAATAACCCTTATCTGTGCCGTTTGTCCTGGCATACTCTCCTTGTAGGTAGAGTTCTGTTCTCCAGTCCTCCGCCACGTAGGGGTTGTCTTTACCATGAACGGCAACAACATCAAGCTTCTCGTATTCCTCGCCGTTCCATTTGGCACAGCTCGGCTCATACTTGTAATATGGCTCATAGTCGTACTTGTAATTCTTGCCGTCGGTCAGCTCTTGATTTCCACCTATTGATGGCTTTGTTTTAAAAACCTTTATCGTAACAGAGCTTGCCGAAGTGAGTTTGTCAACGTCTTCCCCGTTGTATGGCACCTTGACACGCTTAAACTTATTCGGTTTATAATATTCATAGAAGTCAGACGACGGGTCTTTTATTAGCTCATAATCTATCGGCTCGCTGACATAGTACAAAAGCCTGTCAACGTCCTTTTCTGCGTTTTGATACTTATCTTGTTCTTCTTTGACGCCTTTAGCCTGATATTTAAACGACTTGTCGTAGTAAATAATATCAAGAGTGCCGATGTCGGGCAACGGCACTGCATCGGCTTCTGCCTCGCCAATTTCTTTAGGGTTGCTGTTGTACACCTTGGGGAAACAGGCTTTTATCTGACCCGTGCTGGCATCCTTATACAGAACGACGCCCTCACGAGGTGGATAGGTAAAAGCCTTCTTCTCCTCATTCCAATACGTTTTGGGTGGAATCTCGTCAATAGCAAGGTGATATCTCACAGGGTAGCTTACATCAGACACCGTAGACTTCCTCAACCCCTCGACGATATAGTCGTTCTTTATATTGTCGTAAGAGGGGTTAGAAGAGATGTTTATGATGTTTGTGCCGTCCGAGAAAGCATAAGAGCTCTTGGAGGCTGTTGTGTTCATCAGATATGAGTTCTTTGTCATATCCTTTATTGCCGTTGTGGCATAAGTGGTATTGACGTAATTCTTAATTTCCCTGAAATGGAATATGCCAAACTCGTCATAGAAGTATTCATAGTTGCCAAGGTAGGACACTATCTTGTCTAGAACGTCTGTCACTTTGCTTCCTGCATTCAAAGTCAGGTCGCTCGTATACACGAAGTCGTCATAGACATACCCACAATCGTCGCCCTGCTTCACCTCGATGAAATCGGCACCTTCGCCTGGTTTCTCGATAGTGGCAGTGTAATATTTAAAGACACCTTCTTCGTATGTCTTCACAAGGTATAACGGGTTCTCGGCTGTCCAACGAACCACACGGCGAATCTTCAAGTCAACGTCCTCTATCACGATGTTGCATAAGTCCTCATTGCCAAAGTGGTTCACAACGTTCTCTATAAGCTCATAGACAGTTACCTTTTGTGAGATGAACTGTCCGGTTGATGACTGGGTGTCTATAGAATCGAAGATGGTAGAAGCGGGGATTATGCCTCCAACATCCCCGTTAAGCATAGACATCTTGTCCCTTAAATTCAACGTTAGAGAGACAGAAGAAGATGCCGAGGAGGACATAGAGGCCTTATTTATAAAGAAGACACCTTGAGGGAACCACAGTATCGGATACTGGGTCCACTCGTCGGTGTCATTCTTTACGCCTAGCTCCACAAACACTTTCTTGTTTAAAGAGAAGTCCATATCCAAAGACGTGGCGTCATACTCCCCGCCGTCCAAGTTCACGGTAAGCGTCATAGTCCTGCGGACAGAGGACGAGCCGTCCTTTGTCAAAGAACCGCTCGTCACAATACCTTGGACTTCTTTAAGAGGCTTCTCCGCCCAGTTCAACAACGTTATGCGGATGTATTGTCGTTGATTGAGGGATTTATCTATCTTGTAGAAGAAATTAGTTCTCTTCTGTGCGTCAGACAACGTGCCAGAAGATTGGAGGTACTCATATACTCTCCTCATACAAAAGCTCCCTCCAACCTATCCGCCAATCATAGTGCTGACTAGTATTTCTCCAACGTAGTTTACGCTACCACTTACAACAGCGTCTATTATTCCCGCTTCGTAATTATCGTCTACTTTTTCGAAGTTGTACCATCTCTTGTCAAGAGAATAATACTTCGTCTCTTTGTTTATCGTGTAAACGTATCCAGGAACAGCTTTATTCAGATCAACAAGGTCGGCAGGTTTGCCGTCCCCGCTTAATTTAAACTCTCCAAGCGTGATATTACTATTGTTCCCTTTACACCTAAATATCTTTATCCCCTTAAAATACAAGTCTTCACAGGGGAAACCATCTTTTATGTTGAAGATTCCAGATTCCCCAACAGTGAATTCTGAATATTCAAAATCATCCTCAAACTCAACGGCAAAGACGGCATATGGGTCAACCTCAAGGCTGACTCCTTTCCAATATTCCATCTTATATCGCTTTGTCTGTATAACAACGTCGCCTTCTTTTGTTTGCTCTTTATAGGCATAACGATTGTAAATCCTGTCTCCGATACGCTCTTCTGGGTAGAACCTACCGCTGACTTGTCCTGCAACAGTCTTATATACAGACATTATGCCGTCGCCGAAATCTGCGTTGGCTTTGTCTATCTCACGCTCATGGGTGACAACGTAGTCAAGAGTGACGACGTCGCAATCGTCTTCTCCTCGCTTGGCGTCTGGGAAACCAAGCTTGTCTATCTCTATTGAAGATGGAATCTGATAATAGCCGTCCCTGTTCACAAAGATAGTCTTGCCGTTTAAAGAGATGCGATAGCCGATTAACAAAGACTCTCCGTCTTTTTCGTCTTTTTTGTTATTCGGGTGAATGACACCATCACCCATCTTTGTATATTCGTGGGGTTGCAGTTGCCCAGAACTATCAACGTAAAAGACATGAGGTTTGTTATGAAAATATATCTTTAGATCCTTTAGCTTCAAAGAGCCAGGCTTGTATTGATATTTCTTTAAGATGCCTTTGCCGAGGTCGGCCATCTTCTTTCTTACGATGACCTCCGCAACATCGTAGTTCAACACCATATGCCCTTGACTGTCAACGCTCTCGACCCACGGGCTTGTGTTGTACAGTTGGCTTAATTTAGTAACGACTATTGTGCCGGACTCTCCAGATGATTCTTTAGAGTTCTCATAGTCTTTGATTGCCTTCTCTTCTCCAACGTCATGGATGCCTAGCTCGACAAGAGTATCAAGACTCATCCCACTTTCAACCTCATAGGCTGTCGCAGTGAAAGAGCAAATCCTTCGACCAAGGACTTTGTTGGGAGTGAGAGAGATGTCGGTAAGCATAACGCAGATGTTACCTTCGGTCATCGTCCTCATGAGCTTGGGCTCTCCGTCATTCAGCCAGCTTACTGCCTCTTCTCGGAAGCCTCTCTCCCAATAGTAGTCGTAGTTGTCACGGATGGCTTCTTTGCGGTTATAGTTATCCATGTCGTTCATCGCAATGCCGTACAGGTCGCTCTTCTTGAAGAACCTGACGTTCGGATCTGTTTGAGAAGAGATTATGCCAGATATCGAGAACTGCTTGTACCTCATCTGCGCGTTCTCGACGAACTTGGGGTACTTACCTCCAAGGGTATCAACCTTCGATCTGTTGACAACAGGCTTCAAAGAGGATATGGTGAAATCATACCTCATAGAAACTTGCCGTCCAAGCCTATAGAACATCGCGTCGTAGAAGTCGCACATAACCCTATTCGACTTATAGGCCTTTGTACACCTGCCCTCGATTGCCGTTCCGGTTGAGAAAGTCTCCGGCTCGACAAGTTGAATGGAATATCTGTAGAAGATTCCACTGCACACCGTCATGTCGTCATAAGTGTAGTCCACAACAGAGTTGACAAACCTTGTGTCGAGCGACTCCCATGTCTCGTAGTCGCTCTCGGCAGACGTGCGCTTGAGGCATAGGAACCCTTTGACGGCAATTTTGTTGGAGATGTGGACTCTAACAGCACCGTCGTCCTTGAGGCTTTCAGCGGTTATCGTCGGCTTAAAGCTATCGTTCCTTGAGTAAGACGAGATGGAAAACGGCATGTCGTCTTCTTTTGAACTCCACTTATATTGGTTTACCGACACAAAGTCCATGACGATGTGGAACTTGTCGCCTGCTTTTGAAGAGTACCCCTCGACGTCCAAGGCGTAGTTTATAGACTTGCCGTCTTGACAATAGATGGTAGGCGTCTCTGTCATAAGCTCGCCCGTCTTGTCTGAATACACCTTTATCTTGTAAGACTCAAGCTGTTCGGTTGAGTCTATATAGGACATTTTGCTGTCGGCTGTGTTCCTCACATAGAAGGAAACGTTTCCTGCGATGGGAATCGTCCCCTTGTTGAAGGACGGCACCGTGTCATCTTCAATGTCACCCCAGGTGTTGAACAACGCGATAGGCGTGCCGATTGGGCGAATGAGACAGACGGTAGACCACTCCGAGAAGTTTTTCAGATTTCCAGACAGATAATCCTCTGTCAACGGGCCTGCTTTTGTGCCGATTGTCTGGTCGAAACGAAGCTGTACCTTGTAGTACATACCTGTCGTAAACCCCTCGCCTTTCATCTTGGCAGAGTTCACATCCTTGTTCGCCAAAGACGTTATGTGGAGGCTGTACTCTCCCGTTGAAGTCTGCTTTATCTCATTAAATGGGATATAATAGACTCCTGTTGACGCATCAAGGGCGTTCACATTAGATGCCATATTCACGCAAGTAACGTGAACACCCTTGATGTTCGTTATTGAATTATATTGGGATATGGAAAAAAGGACTTCCGCGTCACCGTCAACGACAAACTTGTTCTCGCCTGCGTCTTTCCAGCTGACGGGAAACGAGGGCGCGAATGTCCCAGACCCGCCTATTTGAGGCGGATACATCGTATTGATTACTGTAGCCATCCTTTAGGCCCTCTCCTTTTTTCTCTTGTTTCTTTATTAGACAGATTGTGACGAATCTACCGGCATAGGTTTAAATCTTGTGTTTATGTGGACGCCCTGGTTTGCGTACTTCTGAAGGTATACAAGATAGTCAGACAGGGTAATGTTGTTGCTTCCATCTGTGCAACGCACATTCTCTGCTTTTACCGCAAAAGGATACTCTATAGGTGTTCCAGTTGAGTTATCGACAAGAGCGTTGATGCACTCTGTAGTTGGTGAATTAACCACCGGTGTTTCTCCGCTCATTCTTCACCGTCCTTCTCTGTTTCTTGTTGAGCTTGTTGAGCCTGCTGTTGCTTTCTATATTCTTTAACAGCTTCCTCATATTCAGCTTGTTCCTTTATGTTTAGATTATAAACCGCTTCTAATAGCAGATTTTTGACCATGTAAACAGGAACTTGGTTGTCGTTGATTAGTGAGTCCACAAGAGAATGGATGGAATCTCTCGACTCATGAAAAATAAGATTAAAAAATACTGAATCTTTATTGCCCATAAAAATCTCCTTTTTTAAGCCAACTCTAAACTATAATATGCGCCACGGAGTGAATTGCAATAGGTGGCTAACCCTGCTAGAGCGCCGTTTACCTCACTAAAACTGCTTACCGAAGTTGGCGTCTGACAAGCGGCAAACTCGGCTTTTTTAAGCGTATAGGTTTTACTCTCTGGAGAAAAAGTTCCTCCTCCTCCTTTTATTGTTGACCAAGAAAGTGAGTTGCCATCCTTGTTAATACTAGTTACAAAATCTCCATCGACAACTCTGCCTCTTATCGTCAGGACATCATTTCTGTCTATTATTGCTGAAAAATCTTCTGGATCATTCGGGTCAAGAAAACAAATGTGACAATTATCGCCTGTTATATCTATTACCCGACCGTTAAAATAATCACTACTTATAGATTTTTTAGCTTTTAGAGCCTCATCTACAAGCACGTTTCCTTTAACTCTTAAAGCATGGTTTTGGTTCTCTTTAGAGTTTCTTCTTAACACATACATGTTAGAGGTTAGGAGATTTTCTTTTCCTTTTCCATCTTGTTTCTGATATCGCTCTATAACAAGACCATTGTCTGCGTTGGGAAAACAGAGTCCTTTATTCACGCCAGTTTGTTTTTCAAGGTCTTCCGGCTCCATCTCTCCAAGAATAGTAACGTTATTAGAAAACGCAGAAGATGTTACTTTTAATACTCTGTTTTTGTCTTTGTTCTCGAATTCAGTGACTTGATAAAGACTGAACATATTTCCACGTTGAGAATGAAGATCGAAATTATCTCCCTCCATCTTAATATAATTTCTTTTCAGATTCTCGTCTTTTGTCTCATATCCTGTTGTGTAGAAATATGCCTTTTTCTCCGCGTGGACAAGGAGGTTGCTAGGAGTCTCCATCGTGATTCCATCGTCTGTGTTCAACAAAAGATAGCTTTCATAGTCTTTCGAACCATCCTTATACTTATGACTGAAACGACTACTGTCTTCATCAATCTTCAAGAACTCACCTTTAGAACTAATCTTGGCCGTAAAAGAGTCGTGGTTTAATACTAGGCTGCTTGTTTCTGTAGTCTTTCCTTCTGTCTTCTGTATCTGAAGGATGGCAGAATCCGGTTCTATTTTCAGGAAACTTTTTTCATCTGTCAGAGTTAGGTTCAACAAACTGTTTCCTGCTTTAAGAGTAGTTTTACCTTCTGCCGAAGTAAAATTAAGGAACTGTTCAGGCCCGTTCAGTAAACTTGTTGATCCATCAGCCTCATCAACAGACACATTTAGCCCGTATGAATTAAACTTCTTTTCATCCTTCTCATCATAGATTCTCTTTTGAAGTTCAATTGTAGAGCTTGAACCATCGTGAATCATATTTAAGAAGGTGTCTTTTTCTGTGCCAAAGAAATTCTCATTTTGCTTTAAGATGAGCTTATGAGGGGTTGTTCTTCCTGTAAATTGTGCTTCCGTCACATAAGACTCAAAACTTTTATTGTTAAAGCGCAAACCTTTATCGTATTCTGTTTTGTTGTTCGTGCCAGTAGTGATATAGGTATAATTACTATCTTTTTTGTTTTCTTCTAGATCTGACCATGCCTTATTAGTTGGTTCAAATATCTTTATGATTGTTTGCCCACTAAAAGAGAAATTCGCACCAGTATAGTTTGGGTATGTTGGAGAGCCTTTTAGAGAATATTGAGAAGCAGTAAGGCCAAAGGCACCAACACGGTTGATCGTCATTGTTGTGTTTTCTTGCTTCACCGAGTTGGTATAAAAACTTCCATTTGCATCAATTCCAACCATCGGGTAACGCTTGTATACTGGCTTCCCGTCAATAAGCTTTATTTTTCCTTCGTCATCAAGCTCCTTGTAATGCCGATAGATAGAAAAGATGCTTGTCTTATTAGGGTCTATTTCAACTTCCAAGCTATCATTCTCGTCAAGCTGGCGCATCCCGTTATCCCAGTCAATGTCACTGTTATATTTGTTAAGAGGATGTCCTTTTGCAGAAAAATAAGGAGGAGTCGAACTTAAAAGAATTCCTTGAGCCTCTGGTGGAATACCAAATTGAGCTCCTGCAACTGGATAGTCTTTATATGGGGAGCCTAGTTTCCTGTCATATTTAAAATTATCTAAATAATTGGTGCTATATTCAACAGGATAATTATATCCTTTTCCAGTGTCGTTTAATTCTTGTTTAACTTTTGTGACCCAGTTACTCTTTTTCGGCCAGTATTTTGGATAGGGAGTTTTATTGTCTTCATCCTCGCCCCCCACCTCCCAATCAAGAGAGTTGAGTTTTGAAGCTCCATAGATGGTGTTCGAGGCAAGAGTAAGGTTTGCTATCGTAGATTCCCCGCCTGGGGTGAGGATGATACGGCCTTCATATCCTCCATCTCTTCCTGAATCTTTAGGTAGGCCAAAAACAGCTTTCCCCGTCTTGGCATCCAAGAAAATAGATTGTTCACCTTCGCTATAGCCGAACAAGCCGACGTCGTTCTGCTCTTTAACCTTCCCCTCTGCGTCTTCTCTCTGCTCAAATCTGGAACCCATAACAACCCCTGTAAAAGAATTGTCTTCGCCTTTAATTCCAGCACCGATTTGTGGAGCAAGGATGTAGCTTCTTTTTCCCTCGTCATCTTTAATTTCTATAGAGTTGCCATCCCACTTGTTGAGAGAAGCGAGAGAATAGCGATTTAGCGACATATAAACAGGAATCCAGGCTTCGCATACTAATTTCTGATTTTCGTCCTTTATAGCGAGATATATTCCGTTGTTTTGATATTGCCCGCTATAAGTCTCTCTCGGTGTGACTACATAGCGGCGGAACAATGGAGGTACATCATCTTGTTTTTCATCAGGAACGTCACAAGATACGAGGTCTGATGTGCTTGCGTTCTCTAATCTTCCGCCATAACAGCTTGCCGTGACGGTGTATCCTGTTTCGTCGACTCTGGTGAAGGTAGTACCATTCTCGTCACAAGAAAATATGTTGTCAATTTTAAAGCCTTGATCGGTGTCGTATTGTGGAAACTTGCCATCAGAATTATAAAGTACCTGTTGCATTGTATAGGTCTTGTTCAGTGAGATAACACAACCATAAGACTTTATAATCGGCATTGGGTAAAAACCATAGATGGTGTCCCAGCATGGCTTGTTGTCTTCATCTGTTGAAGAGTTGACTTTCGCACTAACTTTTATAATTTGGCCTTTATAATAGTTTCCTTCTTTTGGTAAAGACGAGGTGCCATCGTATCCAATCTTTGACAGAGTACCAGAAGATATTTGCAGAGGAGCAATATTATAACGTTCACCGCTCTTGGCGATACTCCAATTAAACTCTTTATAATTTTTGACCTCTACTCCCCGCTGATATAGCTTGGCAATCAAAGTAGGAAAATAAAACGCTGTATCATTGGTGAACACATTCTCATTTTCACCAGTTGGTGTAGTTCCCGCATACAAATAAAATGCAGGCAGATAAGAGTTCTCATAATACTTTTCGTCTCCTTTGCTGTTAGGCAAAGGATAAAACTTATCGTCTTTCGGCACAATCTTTACAACGTAGTCCGTGCCGTTCGTACCGTTGTCGCCTATCTTCGCAAACAAGAATTCGGTGTCTTTCCTAAACTCTTCTCCTTGATACGTCACAATAGCAGTTATCTGTCTATTGGTATAGGCATATCTCCAACGGCTCTGAATCTTGAACGAAAGTACCTGTGAGTTCGATACCTGCTCCCCCGTGTCGTCTGCCGGGTTCTTGTAAGACAAGTTCAACCCCTCTGTCGTAAAGAATGAGTCGGAAGTCGGCACGGACCATTGAATAACATACTCGCTTGCCGGGACCTCAAGCCCCTGCGGATCAAAAAAGTGGCAAGTCAACGGCAGAATCTCTTGGTTGTCCAACCCATTATACTCTTCATCGCAGGGAGATATGCCGATCTCGGAATACTGGAAGGACTGCGTACCGTTTTCGATAACGATATGATACCTTGCGACCTCGACAGACTTTGAATTCTTCAACGTGATTGAGGCCGTGCCGATATTGTGAGACTCTCCGTCTCCCTTTGGCTTTCGATATACCGTGCAGTATACGGTAGCCGATGAGGCAACCGAGCTAATCGGCAAAGTCAAGATATAGCGAGCCTCGTTGTTGTTCTCGTCAGTTCCGTACTTGACGCCAGAAGCCAAAGCCCTGTCATTCTTGGCTTGAGCGTAGTCGGCATATTTTACGGGACTGCCTCCTTGTGAGAGAGAGGCTTTGATGTCATTAACCTTTTTCTGTGCCTCTTGTTCAGAATAAATCTGCCTTGATGAGCCGTCTTCTGTGGTAATAGACCATACAAAAATATACTCATAATCGGTGTCTGTAAGGAAAGAAGCCCCCTTATCGTCTTTGACGCTGCAAGTCAAGGTCGGGGTGCCATTGTCGAAAGCAAACTCATTTCCAAGGTTAGACGTTATCTCTATGTCTCGTTTGGCGTTCATATTGTACACGACGAACTCTTGCACAAGAATCACTTTCGTGTCGTCGTCACCGGAGTAGATGGCAGAACATTTATACCTATTCTCATAGGCTAAATTATCATTCTCTTTTGTAGAAAAGTAAGCAGTGTTGCCTATGCTTTTGATTTCTTTCCATCCGCTGCCAAGATAGCCGTTGTATCCTTCAGACACGCTTGTAATAGTCTTATCTTCTGCGCCCCAGACGAACTTCATCCTGATGTCGCTCGACAAAGAAAGTGATTTCTTCCTGAAATCTGCTCTTGTAGAGACTTCTCTGTCTTCTTTTCCGTCAGAAGACTTCGAGAATACAAGAGTAGCAGGATTGAGTCTTAAAGAGTAATCTCCTTGAACCGCCGTTATCCTTGACAAACCGTATATCTGAATGTTTCTTACGAAGATATTCTCGGCTTCTGTCTCGGGAGTTTTTTGAGGGAAACCCTTGCAATAAACTACGACGCTCTCAACTGCGTTGAAGTTCTTTGCGTCAAAGTCAAAGATGGCATATTGCTCGGTAAACGACGGATAGTTGAATGGCTGACCAGTAAAAGCAGGAGAACTACTTTCAAGAGTATAAAGCTGATACCTCTTCTTGTGTCCGACTTTTACGCCTTCATCGCTGGCGATGTAAAGGGTGCCGTCGTCCTTTGTTGTTTTCTCTTTGCCTTCGTCATCAAGAACGTAGTAATACACATCGTTCGTATTAAAAGAAAGCACAGCTTTTAAGCCGTACTCTCCTCCACAGTTCGGCATACGATGCCAGGACGGTAAGCTGGTTCTGAATTCGGCTTTGAGCATTATCTTTTCTGAATTCTTCACCGATTGAGCAAACCTTGTGTTGATTGTATAAGGATTTGTTTGATCGCCCGCTTGCTCTAGGAACTCGGCAGAACCGTACACAAGCTCGGAGTCTTTTTTATCTTGGTTTCCAGCCGTGTGAACAGACCTCAAGCCAAACACTCTGGGTGAGCTTAAGAAGGCGTTTTCTCCCGAGTAGGTGTAGTCGTTCATGACCGAGGAGATGAACCCCGCCTCGGAGGATGCGTTGTCAACAGAGGCAGTGCCCAGGATTATCTTGTCGTTTGACAAGTCGTTCTGCGGGACAAGGACGTATACCTGTTGCCCTTTCTTGTATGTGTCTCCGGATTGGGCTTTTGCAATAAGGTTATCGTTTCCCTGATACCTTATCTTATATGTGTTCTTAATTAAATCTTCACTCTTTACTATTGTGGCTACGACAGTCTTGTCAAGAGTAAGCTTGTCCATCTTTGCCGTCGTCATGTAGTCTATCGCATCAAGGAGGGCATCCTGCAATGTCTTTTGTTCGGCTCCTTTTAAAGTTGTTGCCATTTACTTCTCCTTCTATCTCTAAACATTGAATGCAGACGCACATCTTCCTTATTCGACTGCATAGCAGGGGAGCGGTGGAGATTTGACCGTCCCCACCGCTCCGTTTATTATACCCAGGTATTAAGCTTTTCTATGTGTATAATGTAGCACTTGGTTGTTCAATCCGAGGATAGCTTCCCTAATCTCGTCGGCAGATGTCGCGTTCGGGAACTCGGCTGTGATATTCACGTTCTGATCAACCTTGCTGTTGGCAGTCTCTATGCTCTTCCCGATAGACGAGATGGAGCCTACCGCCTCGGCAAGAGTGGCACCCTTCATCGCAGCAGTCATAGCTCTGACACTCTCGACGGCCTTGAGAATATTCTGCGTGTCGCTCGCGTTGAGGACTATCTCCTTGGAGTGAAGAAGGGCGAGTTTGCCGGAGCCGTCTGACCAGTCGCCAGTATAACCACCCGTGTCATAGCCGACCAACTTCGTAGACCAGAACTTCGCAGCTTTTTGATGGTCCTCGTAAAACACGGAATCATCGTATATATGAATGTTGATGTAGTCTTGAACACTCTTGGCGAAGTCAATTCCGTATGCTTTGATAAGCTTGGAACTACGAACAGGATCATTACCCCAACCGCTGTCCCATCCATCGTTGTAGATAGCAAAAGCGATTCCGTTTATCAAGTCTTCTCTTGAATACCCGGAGCCCCCAAAGCCCTTATCGCCTTTGCCGTCTCCCTTGCCGTTTCCTTTTCCAGAAGACCCACTTGGAGTAGTGCTGATGATTCCGCCTTCATTCTTGCCTTGAGCCTCTTGACGTTTCATCTTGTTGATTTCATCCTGCAAGTCTGTTATCGTCTGTCTTAACTCACCATTCTCCTGTGAGATAGAGTCAAATGTTGTTTGATATTCTTTTAGTTTGGCGGAGTACCCACCTATTTTGTCTATATATCCTTGAAGTTTAGTTGTTAGGGTTCCAAAGCTGTCTGTAAGTCCGTTAACAGACGACTTGACTCCATTAAAACTATCAGATATGTCCCCGATCTTCTCGTTTGCAATCTTTGAAGCATCTTCAATTGACGTGTTGTATTTTGTAAGAGAGTCTTCCATCTTTTTCTGAAGGTCTGCCATAGAGTCAGCAAACTTGTCTTTGTTCTGCAACAAGGTGGTAATCGTAGTGCTCCACCGTGTGTCAATAGAATCAAAGGCGTCTGTTGAGCCTTCTTTCAACTTGTCGTAAATCTCCTGCAAGCTTCCAACATTTTCACTGTTAAGGGAGTCAACCATGCCGTAGAAGCTTTCAAGCAAGTTCGTTTGAGACGTGGAAAGTTGCTCGCCTGTCATGTTAAGGTACTGGACAAGGTTGTCGATGACGGCTTGCATTCTTTCCTTCTGCTCTGTGACCCCGAGAGTCGTGTCCGACCAAATGTCAAGAAGGAGTTGTTTGGCTTGCTGGAAAGCAGAGAAAGAATCTTCTTGGGTCTGCTTCATTTGGTCTTTAGAAAGGTTGTAAGCGTTGTTCTGGGCGTCAAGCAAGCCTTCTTGAGCACTCTTAACATTATCTTCATTCGCCGTATATACGTAATTGTAGTTACCTTGTGAGTCACGACGGAGTTTCATCTGGCTCTTGTTCGCCTGCGCCTCTTCAAGAGCAATCTGTTGTTTTAGAATCTCAAGTTGAGCTTGAGCGTAAGACACGTCATACTCGCTCAAATTAGTTTTTGTTCGAAGATACTCAAGCTGTTGGTTCATTTGGTCGGTAATCTTTGTCTGAATGTCAAGAGTGTTGGCTCCATCAAGAAGGTCTGTGTACTGGGATTGAAGCTTTTGGATGTTATAGGCTTTGTTCACATCGTCCAGGTAATAGTCGGCATTCCTGTTCATCATTTCCCATTGTGTCTGTGCCCAGTCCATGTCGTCTGTGCCGAGCCACTGTTTCTGCCACTGGGCAAGAGCGAGGTTAGCAGAAGCCTGCACCTGTTGCTTATACAGATTGACGGAGTTCTCTATTGCCTCGTTCTTCTTTTCTGTTGCTTCTCTTACGTGCTCCAGAGCTTCTTCCTCTTCCTTGGATCCTTTTATGACAGTAGAAGCAATCTTGTTCCAGTAATCGAGCTCTTGTGTGGCCTCCGCGAGTCTCTGATCTGCAAGTTGGGATTGAACGGCAAGAATCTTATTTTGCTCTTCGTACCCCTGGATTGTATTGCCATGTAGGATTTGAGACATCGACGAGACATGGTCAAGGCGGTTGCTTATAGAGTCAAGCAGGTCCTCTCTCTTCTCAATCTCATCTGCAACCATGTCTATGGCGTCAATGATTGAATCACGAAGATTGTCGATTTCCTCTCGGAGATTGGATGCCATGTCTGTGAGTTGGTCGAAGACAGTCTTGGCAGCTTCCATCATCGCCTGTTGGTTCTCACCGAACAGGTCGGACTTACCAGTCTCATTATATTGCTTGATGTTTTGCAAGATAAGTTGACCGCTTTGTAGCGCCATATCAAGGTAGCCGGTGCCGTTCTTGTCAAGGACGCCTTGGCCCTGAAGCTTTTGTCCAGCCACCAAACCGTCTATGGCCGCTTGATATTTAGCCTTCTCCTCATCCGTCTTGGCCTCGTCCTTAAGCTTCTTTAGACGTGCTATAGCAGTGTCAAAAAATGTCTTGGCTGATTTGGTTCCCGCGTCAAAATAACTTGCGATTTTGTTGTCAGAGATTTCTGCGGACAAGAACGGGTCGTCTTCTTCCGTGTTAAAATCGCGGAAAGTCTTCTTTAAGTCTGTCACAGCGTCGTCGACTTCTTTTATGGTATCGACAGCCTCAACAGCCTTGTTGAAGAGATCGGTAATCATATCTTCTATTTTATCATACAAGTCTTGGATTGATTTCTCTGTCTCTTTAATCGTATTGGAATTTAATTCATCATATTTAGATATTAAATCTTTAAAATCATCGAAAGCTTTTTTAGCGTTTTCTATTTTTTCATCAAGAGCATCTTGCTCTTCTTCGGTGGTGGCATTGTTGTATTGTCCAATTAAGTAATTGATTCCACCAAGGTATTCTTCAAACTTCTTTTGATAGTTAGAAATATATCCTTCACTATCAAACTCAACTTTAAAATCATCTTCAAGTTTCTTTTTAGTTTCATCACGCTCTTGTTTTTGAAGCTCAAGCTTTTGCTTATAAACTTCAATTTGTCTCTTTATATTCTCTGTTTCTTTTTTAATAATATCTGTTCGGTTGAAACCAACAAGGCGGGCTTCTTCAGTATTAAGCTGTTCAAGAGCGTTGTTAAGTTTGTCAAGCTGGGCGTTAACTTTCTCGTATCTATCGGCTTCGTCCTCAAGCTTATCTTTTGTTTTTGGATCATAGCTTGAACCTCCGCCACCGCCACCGCCACCAGAGCCTCCTTTGCCACCAGAGCCTCCGCCACCCTTCATATTGTAAGAGTCTAGCGCGCCAGCGGCGGCAGTTAGATAGTCGGCTTTACTTAAATAGCTTTGACCCTTATTAACAGCATCCTGCCAAGCTTTTTCTATCTCATTTGTAATTTCCTCAACGGTCGGCATGGAGTCTTTTGCTCCGCCAGAGATAGAAGACGTGCTATGATTAAAAGAAGAACCTCCGGTAGCTCCGATCCCACTAAAACTGTTTGAAGTTAAATTTGCAAGAGAAACAACGCCACCTGGTTTACCTTTAAGAGCATTGGCTGCGAGCGCCGCGATAGAATTGAACACTGTTTGAGCGGCGGTACCTATAGCGTTGATAGCCTGAATCTGGGCATTTGCAGAATTGACGGCATTGCCCGCCATAACTCCGTAATAGCCTTGGACGTTGTTCGCCAGATTCATAAAGTTGTCATTCTCGGTCTCGTTTGCGTTTGCCGAGTTGTCAACTTGCTCCCCTGCCGCAGCAGCCTTCGCGGTGGTTAAATTGTCTTCAATTTCTGCTTGTTTCTCTTTAGCTGTCTGGGTATCGGTGATACCGTCGTTAAGCATATTCGCATATTGTCCAGCGGCGATAGTTTCTGCTTCTCCGATGGCTCGATAATATTCCGCTTGAGCAAGAAGCTCTTGCTTTTTCTCGTCGATTGTCGTTTGAAGCATGTCAGAGCTAGACTGCTCCCAAGCGGCAATAGCATCCTGGCTAACTTGAACGGTATCATTGCCGTAGTTAATTACGCCTTCAGACAGCTCCGGCCAAGTTTTAATCATGTCCAGATAATCATCGGTATTTATAAGCCCGCCATTTTCATTAAGGAGAGAACGAGTATCCTCAATTTGAGCATTTAAATCTGATACGTCGTCGATTATCTGATCGGCGTTTGACTGAATCTTAATATCAATTTCACGTTCAAGACTCGTCACACGATCGACATAGTCATCGTACTCTTCCACGCTCTTGAATGAACTCTTATCGACTTTGATAAGAACGTCGTACTCTTCACGAAGCTGCGCAAGATCCATAGCATTAAGTTGCTCTTGAAGCTCCTTAAGAGCTTCTTTCCCCTGTTGACTATAAAGAGAAATACCTTGGAGGGCAGGAGCCATCTCATAAAGTTTGTTCAAGCTGTCTACATCAAGAGCATCTCCTGAATCAATAGCGTCTTGTACCGATTGAATTATATCTTGAGCATTTTTAATTTCAGCTCTCATAAAGAAGACTTTAGGATTAGCATTAAGTTCGTCAATCTGCTGGTCAAGAGTATCTTCGTCGAGGAATCCGACGATTTTCATTGCAATTTCATTGTTGCTCCCCGCAACGTTTGCAATAGCACTTAAATTCTCCTCATTACCTTTGTCAAAAAGACCTAGAGAACTCATACTATCTAAAGTGTCTGGCGACCAGCCAGAAACCATGTTTTGGACATCAGAATTTTCGTAGCCTGTTAAAGTTCCAAATTCATCATATATAGGAGTCTGTTCATTAGAAAAACCTGCTCGGATAAGCGCGTTTGCGGCATCTTGAGCTTTATCTGAAATAGAGTCTAATCCATAGGTTAAATTTTCAAGACGCTGTTTAAACTCTTCTGTTGAGTGACCTGCTTTGTTTGACTCTTTAACCAATTCAGAGAATTGTATGGACGTATACCCAAGTCCTTCTGCATACTCCCACAGTTCATCAGTAGAATCAGAAAAACCGTTTTTGTCACTATCTTCAAAGCCACTCGCTTTTTTAAGACCATTGCCTTTAAAGTTGTCTGCCGCTTGTAATCCTTTATAGGAGCCGTCTTGCTCTTGCGACCACTGGTTTGCTAGACCGAGGAGCTTTTCACCGTTACCGTCAGCTGCATCAAGAATCTGTAAAAGAGCGCCAAGATTCTCTTCTTTAAGGAGATTTAAGTCTTCAAGTTTAGATAGAGTGTCATCATCATACTTGGAAAGCTCATCTACGTAATTACCAACGTCACTAGAGGACAAATCCAAATCTACAAGATTGTTTGCAAGATTTTGACGAAAATCATTAACGATATCACGGGATAAATCAAACCCCGTCGCCATCTCTTGCATATCTTTTTGAATTTTATCCCAAGACTGGTTCCAGTTAATATCTTGAAGCTGATTGACAGAGAGGCCTAATTCGTTAGCATACTCCATCGCATTTGTGAAGTCTTCTTTAACTGCGTCCCCAGATACATAACCTTGACTAGCTTTGTAATATTCAGCCCTGCCAACCCCAACAGTCCCTTTGAGATCTTGATAGTTTTGGAAGTCATCAACGTTTAATCCTTCGGCAGCATCTTCAATATGCTCCAGTGCGTATTCCCATGCATCACTCGCGGAATACCCAAGAGTAACGAGAGATTCTACAGAATGCTCAACAGCTTCAAAATCGTCTCTTGTAGAAATTTTAGAAATTTGAGAAACCATATCGTCCGTAAGACCACTATAGACAGAAGAAACAAATTCATTCGCCTGATCAAAAACAGTTCCCTGTAATTCCTCATAAGACGACATATAAGTCTCATTGGAGGTAAGACTTGAAACGGTCGAGGTGTAACGATCTTGAACAAAACCGTTTGACTCCGTAGAAAGACCTTTTATGGATTTAAATTGAATGGCTTTCTCTGACACTGCTTCAGAAAGGTCTTCAATCTCGCCATTAAAATACCTTACAAGAATTTGCGTCTTTTCAAAATCAGAGAGCGTTGAATTAAGCACAACAGATAATTCATCTTGAACCTGTTTATAAGCTTCATCTGAAGAAAGAGTTGTTCCTGTTTGGGCAGCTTCTTGTTGAGCTTTTTGTACAAAACTGTCAACCACGGTATCGAGAACCGCTGAATCAACAGCTTCGTCCATTGCTTTAGTTGACTCTTCCTCAAAAATCTTTCTTGCTTCTTCGTCTGAAGACGCAACACTAGCATGCTCAAGAGCCTTGGTAAATCCATTTTGTGTGCCAGACGCAATAGCAGTAAGGATATCGTTTAAAGGAACAAGCCCACGGGAGAGATAAGAACCTTGCATTAAAAAGTCAAGTTGTTCTTTGGTAATCTTGTCTCCAACACTCTCAATAACGCTATCAGAAACTCCCTGTGCTTTCAGAGAAGAGTAATAATCTTCAACCGCATTGCCTTTAAAATTACCATTAGCATCTTGCTCGGAGGCTCTATTGCCGTAATCAGAGAGGGACATTTCTTCAGTTTTATCGCCATACATCATTTGAAGAACGCTATAGCGGGCTTTCATCGCAGGTGTAACAAGGCCAGAATAACTCCCGGAATTACTTAAAAGTTCTTCTGCTTCTTCACCAGAAACATCAAGATAAGTAGTAATAAGAGTTTTTATCCAACTGTAAAAAATGTCCTCGTCAACCAATCCGGCATATTCTTGGACAGAGCTGTCTTTAAGAGCCTCATCAAGAATTTTTTGAGGATCTTCAACTCCTTCTTTTGTTTTTTGCGTAATAATGTCTTGAACCGCAAAAGAGGCTTTCTGGGCTGTAAGAGATTTTACTTGCGCGACCGTATCGCTAGAGATATAAGATACGATTTCGTTTTCTGCCTCGGATATCCCTTGCCGAAGGCCGGTAGCCTGTTCATCGGTTATTTGTCCACTAGCAAGAGCGTTGTCAACTGCTTGAGATGCCTGGGCGAGCATATCCATAGCTATTTCTCTGTCGCTAATGATTTGTTCAGCAGTTGCTCCTTGAGTAAAACCGCCTTTGGTTAAAGCTTGAATAGAATTATCGTGAATGATTGAATTTAACAGCTCTGTCTTAAAGATATCTCCAACATTATTCGCCTTGTCTTCTTCTGACATTAAGGGGTTCCACCAAAGCCCTCCTACATAAGTAGATAAAGAGGACTCTAGATTGTTAATATCCAAAAAACCATTTCCATTTGGTAATGAACGTTTAATTTCCCCAATAGCATTACTGATAATGTTCCAGTCTCCATAATCAAAATATTCTTGGTTAAAGGAGCCAGATCTCTTTATCGAATTTTGATCGCCAAGAAGAGTGGTAAGCCCAACAGATACATCTGTCCTTGCAAGAGAATCTTGAGCGTCTTTATACTCATATAGTTTGTCGATAGTCTTTTGAATACTCTCTCTTTTTAAGTCATCGCTTGAAATAGAAGCGCCAAGAGCGTCTGCAAGATTCTTGACAGCATCTTGTACATCTTCTAATCCTTCACCTGTTTCTAGATAGCTTTTGTTCAACTTGTCTACGGAATCTTTTGCGGAGTCTGTTGCTTCGGTGTCAGAAAGAGCTTCTTTCGCTTTTTCAATATCGTCCGAAATTTTTTGCTGCTTAAGCTCTTCTTGTGCTTCACCAAGACCTTCGCTAAAACTAGCAAGCAATCCAACTATTGTAGTAACAGCAGCAATTAGTGGAATTCTATTTAAAACCTTGCTAAATCCTGTTACCGCTTTAGAAGCAATATTGGTCGCTTTCCCAACAGCTCCTTCTGCTTTTGCGAGTTCAGAAGAGGCTATTTTAGCAGATAATTTCGCGGTAGTTGCTTTAACCTGTTCTTCTGTTTCAAGCCCCATGGTTTTCATTACAACTTGAGACGCTTCTTGCAATTCTGTATATCCGCTTACCGCCATAGGAATTACAAAAGCTAAATTCTCAATAACACTAAAAATTTTCTCGCCAGTAGTTGCAGTTTCATCGCTAAAAAGAGAACCTAAATTTTTAAGAGCGCTTCCAGCAGATACCAATTGACCTATTGCACCGAATAACTGGGCAACAGAAGCACCAAGGCCTTTTGCTCCAAGATCATCGTTAAAACCTTTTGCTGTGTTACGAACATTATCAAGAGAGCCGCCAAGATACTGAACCTCTTCTTGAACGTCTTTTATTGCACCTACATTTTCTACGCTAATCGCTTGTGTTCGACCTAGTTCTTCATTAAAGTCAATAAGAGCTTTTCTTGCTTGGATAAAAGCATTTATTACGGCTTCTGTTTGCTTTTTCGTTGCTTTATCGCCTGGCTTTGTAGGAAGTTGGCTAACAGCCTCTCCAAAAGCTTTGTTTACCTCTACAAGTTTTTTGTAACTTTCAAGTCCAGAAAATACATTGTTCCCGTTTGCGTCTTTAAATTTTGCGTTATTGTTGAGATTGTTCAAAAAATCACTATATGAATTTGATGCGTTAAACATCTTTTGGCTAGACTGTTTATTAAGACCTTTGTTTTTGTTTTTAACAACAGCACCGTCATTGGTTAAAGCATTTAACTCGCTTAAGACTTTGCCTGTATCAGAAAATATAGAATCTGCACTTTCGTCAATGTCACTGAAAACATTTTTCATATTCTGTAAAACGATAAGGGCTTTATCTAAATTCTCAACTTCCCCCTCGTTATTCTGTTTTAACTCAATACTTTCCCCGGTGATTTTTTGATAAGCAATCGCTATCTTGTTGAGAATTGTCTCTGATTCTTTCCGCTTTTCAATTAAAGCATTTTCTATTTCAACAGTTTTAGAAAGTAGTTGATTTGAATATTTTTTCTGCTCTTCATTCATTAAATTTGTTTTAGAACCAAGAAGAGTTGCAGTTTTATAAGTGGCAGAATCTTTTGAGATGCCGTTTGGATCTTCACCTATATCTCTTAAAAGCTCTTCCCCTTTGGCTGCATCATTGAGACGATTTTGCTTCTCTCTCTTCCTTTGAGAACGCCTCATAGCCTGATCGCCTATGTTGTTACTAAAAACCCTAGCTCCAATACCAAGCACTCCGGAAAATATACTTGTTGGACCAACTGAATCTGTAAACCCTGTAAGAAGCTTAATTAGTCCTGTGATATCGTCAATAAAAGGCTTAATGTCATCTACATCAAATATAGAGTTAATAAACCCTTCAAAAGCAGATTGCATTGTATTGAGCTTGCCCTCAAGTGAGTCAAGATAGATTTGTTGTTGCTCGTTAATTGTGCCAAGAGAATTCTGGGCGGCTTCCAAGTTCTCATCGTACATTTCAGAGTTTTCAAGCAGTGCCATTAAGTTGTTGTATTGATACTTACCAGCAAGCTTGACGGCAAGAGCTTGTCTTTGCGCAGTGTCGAGGTCTTGCCACTTGCCCATAAGCTCTTCAATGACATCACCCATATTACGGAGGTCTCCAGTAGAAGTCTGGATGCTGACACCAACCTCGTCCAGGGCTTCACCAATAGAGCCTAGAGTGGTGCCGTCTTCGAGCGTCTCTCCAAGCTGTAGGTCGCCAAGACGTGCATAGATGGTTTTCACGTGAATTTTTTTATAGGCTCGCAAGGCCTACAACTGTGACAAGCACAGCTCGTGTTTTCACACGAGACAAGACTATATCTTAACCCAAGTTTTCACCTAGGCAAGAGCCATTTCCATCGCCATTAGCTTGCGATGTACTCTCCTTCGCGGAGATAGTCGTTGAACCTTGAAAAGGTAATATATCAAGATTAAGAACTTTTTGTTTTTTTAAAAGAATTTCATAAAGAGGAATCCCGGCCCTCTTACAATAATCCTTTTTGTTTTTATCTAGTTCTTGGCGACGTTTTAATCCGTCTTCTCCACCCCATATGTCCACAACTTTGTAGTGTTGTTCCCCTTGGACTTCTATGAAGTATTGTACGTTATTTTTGCTGTTTATTATTGCAAAGTCAAATCTTTGATTTGGAAGTTCAGGGATTTTATATTGTTCAATAAAACGAATACCATGTTCTACAAGAGCTTTCTTTATTGCTTTCTCTCCTGTAGATATTTGTTTGTCACACGATGGACAACCCCTTGATTGAAGCATGCAAACTTGTTTCCGCTTAAAAATTTTACCGCACTTCAAACATTTATAGTAATTACTTTTAAGTTGTCCGTTATATTCTAGTAACTCTATCTCTCCATTAAATTTCTCTTCAATTTGTCGTCTAGCATCTTCTATCGACAATAGATTATTTGTTTTTTGAGTGTTACAGCCCGGACAAGCAAACGGATTATCAAGACACGCATTTAAAGCTCTGTGGCTTTCACATCCACATTTCTGGTGCCGAACAATGATATTGTCCTTGTCAATAACCTTTACAATAGTAAAGTCACTGTTTTCATACATTCGAAAAACTTTTTGTAAACGGGTCTCATCGCGTGCTCCACAACAATCAAACCCATTTAAAAACTGTCTTGCTTTTTGCCGATTTAGAATTTTTCCGCACTTTAGACATCTTATGGTTGCCGGTTTTGATATTGAAGTGTATTCAAGAATCTCAACCTCCGCTTGGGGATAACGAAAGTTGAACCTAGATAAAAACTCGTCTTTAGAAATCTTTTTAGCCATTCTTATATATTACCTTTCCCTTGGCTGCTGATCATCCATTCGCAGGAGTTAGGCTATAACACATGCCATGTCCCATCCGCTTACTTGTTTCTGCTTTCGCTCCTTTTACCCACGGGAATTTACTGGTAAAAGGCAAAGCGGCTTTAGGAGGTTCCAGCAATTAGACTCTTTTATGCCCTAAAAACTTAATTTATGGCGTTACCAACAGACTCGGGAGCCTGTCGTGTTACAGAAATAATGGTCGAAAGCTGTGAAACAAGCTGGTCTTGGCTTACACCTAGCGCGTTGGCGGTAGATGCAACCTTGGATTCTGCCGTTGCAAGCTCTTCCAGGTCAGAAGCGCTGACCGCTGCGACCTTTGCAAGCTTGTCAACCGACGCCTCCATGTTGTCAACAGAGATTTGATAGCCGTTCATGAGCGACGTCAACTGTTCTGACACCTCTGCGGTTGCCTGCCCAGTGACATTTGCCGTCTTGAGAGTCAGCTCGGCAAGAGAATTGGACTCTTTGAGAGTCTTACCCTGCTGAATGTAAATCAACGAAGCGTTGGTATATTCTGTCGTTGTCTTACCAAGAGCCTGGGCCGCTTTGTTTGCAGAGTCGGCGAACTTGTTCATATCCTCGGCGTTATATCCGGAGATGATTCTGATGTCGTTGAGCGACCTGTCCAAGTCTTTCACATAGCCAACGGCACGGCCTATACTGTTGGAGGCAGTCTCGAAGATGCTTGCCGTTATACCCCAACGGAGGGTATTCTGGAACGTGTTGAACATCTTCGTGACTGTTGTGCTCATCCTGGAGACTCTCGCCTCGGTAGAGCCAAGAGCCGCTGCCAACTGGTTAAACGCCTGTTGCCCTGTTATTCCAGCTGTAGAAAAGGTCTTTATAAGGTCTTGTGTAGAAACTTCCATCTTCTGAAGATCCGATAGAAAAGCAGAAGTATTAAGGGATCCTGTAGAAAAGTTTGATGCAGAGTTTAAGGCTTTTTGAATTTTTAATATTGTTTGATAGCTTTCTTCAAGCTCTTTGTTATCCACAAATTTAAACGCATTACTATCTTTTGTGTTAGAAGTAAGACCCTTCATACTTTTTAATTTATATAAATCTGTCTGTACTTGACTTAATTTCTTCCTTAAAGTGTCTATGCCTCTACTGTCGAGGTTTGTTTGTAAATTATATACAATAGTATTGGAATACTTTGCCATATCCTTTTTCCTCCTAATATAAAAAAAGTCCCTACTTTTTATCTAAAAGCAGGGACTTCTTTTTTTGATATGTGACCACTAATTACGCAGGGAGAAGAGTGTTGTTCAGGCCCCACTTCTCGGCAATGTCCATGATATCCTTGTACTGGTCAGAAGAAAGCATCTGCGACATCTGCTTGGCTGCGTTTTCCATGATGTTATTGCTGGCAGACTGAATATTGGCAAAAGACGCCCTAATGGACTTGCTATAGGCATTATAGTCATCAAACACGTCTGCGCTAGCCCTCTCGGCAAGAGCAAGCTCTGTCTTATGCTCCTGGGCCATCTTTTCAATCTTGCCTGTGCCGACCAACTCTTGCCATGCGACAAGAACACCGTTCTCGTTAATGGAATTCCTGACAGCCTCTTGCTCGTCGCCCTTTGCGAGTAGGAGGTACAGATAGGTGTACATGGCCCTCTCGAAGACATAGCGGTTCACAAAACCGTCATTCTCGGCTTCCCCGATAGCGAATGCGAGAAGGTCGTTCATATCCTTTGCAGTGAGGGTGGACTGCTTTTCAAGTTCCATATCAATCATATCCTTTTATCTCCTTTTCTTGTTAAACCTATGGGTTTATATTCTGTAATAACGCCACTATTATCCTTGATGACAAAGTTATTTTAATTGACTGCTGGCGCATGGATTGGATGCCAAGGCTTGAAACTCTCCTTGAACGCTCTCTAGCCGCTGCCATTACAGCATTGTGATTCCCGCCAGATTGTGCCTTCACAAAATTAGCCTTGTTTATTTTTTCATATCGAAGTCCGTTTGTAAGACTTGATTTAAGCCCGAGTAACGACACTGGATCTCTTGTCGTTGCCGGGTTTGTAACATCGTTTATACACTGCTCTATTATATCAGGAATTGACAGCAGCCTGTCTCCTACAACCATAAAACTAGAATAAGTACCATCTGTTTTTACCCCTTTTTGGATACCGGTAAGCGCAGATAAAAGGCTGGCGGCGGCTAGTTCCCTGACAATTTCATCAAAAGCTGCTTCTTTATCTGCTCTTGATGTGGTCTTGCCTCTCTCGCTTAACACTACGTCTTTCGCTCCCTCAAAACGACTTTGAGTTACAAGAGCAGCAAAGACGTTTAGTATTTGAAATATCTGTGACCTCTTATACCCAATATAGTTGGCAAGAAGATAAAAAACATTTGTAGATAATAAACCAATATTCTTTAAATCTTTTGGTTGAGAGTGTTTTGTTACTTTTCTATATCCTCTATAGTCCTTTACAGAAATACCTATTTCACCAGTGACACTGCCGTCTTCCGTTTTTACAGTAACGATAACGTCTGATTTTGAAGTGACACTCTCACTCTTTGGTGAATAGTTTTTTTGCATGGCTCTTACTGCTTTGTCTTCTGAATAAGACATTATTTTATCTTGATGACTTCCAGATGTAGATATCTCAATTTCACTTATAGCCTTTAGCCCCTCATAATTCGCATTTGCAAGTCCTCGTGCCACAGAGAACTCTCCAAGCTTGCCTTTAAATGTGGTTAGAACTCCTTTGTTAGTATTGTGTAAGCTCTTTAACGCACCAATCTCCGCCTTGCAATCTATGCCTTTTGCTTTATCAATTTTTTGAGTAAGATCTTTTAGTTCGCCTAAACTATCGTTGATTTTATTTATTCCACTCTCAAGGCTGTCCATCATTTTTCCCATTTCGCTCATGTTAATGGTAATAGTCTTTCCATCCCCACCGGACATCGCTCCTGGGAAAAACAGGTTTACGGCTTCTTTCTCTTCTTTCGTTAAATCCTTGCCGTTTTTTGCAACCGCTTGTTTGAGAAGATGCCACTCTAATGAAGTAAACATTCCATGCGTTTGATTAAGATATCTATCACAAATATCTTTCGTTAAAACAAAATAATCTGCAACACCATTTGCAGTGTCTTTTATTTCCTGATTTAATTGGCTAACGACATCTTCCATATCGTCAATATTAAAGCCTTTTGTCGTTAGGCCTGGATAATTATCATCGCTAGAAGTAAACGGTATTCCATTTTGGATATCTCCAAAAAATGTTTCTCCGGGGTCTTTATTCTCGTCAATAGTTTTAAAATCTCTCATTAGTCTATTGACATCTGCTCCAAGAGAGTCTTTTCCAAACTTTTCTTCCGCTCTGCTTTTCTGGATAACATAAAAATCATGAAGATGTTTTGTGTACAGAGCATTAACTCCCATTGGTTGGAACGGATGCTTTATATTTCCATAATACAGATACACATAATCAGATTCGTTGAAATCTTTATCTTCTTCAAGAATCTCGTCAAGAGTCTTCTCCTTGTCTGCCATTTTCTCCTCCTTTCAATCGACAAACGAAAAAAGCCGCCCCACCCCAAAGTAGGGCAGAACGGCTTTTTAGAGGATGTTTCTTATTTAAAGACGCACTTCGAGAAGTCAAAGGCGTAAGTGGAAACCTTGTCGTCAGAAGCTCCTGTGACCTTAACCTCAATAACAGGGTTGGTGGAGTCAACAGCAAAGAGCATGTCTCCATCGGCACTAGAAAGAGCTGTTCCGGCAACAGACTTGTAATCATACTTCGTGCCACCAGCGAGAGTGACGGGGAAGTAGTAGCCAGTGGCCTCGCCCTCGGGAAGAACCGTCTCGGTCTTACCAGTAAGCTTATTCCACTTGGCAAGATAATCAGTTGTGTCACTGACAGGATAGAGCATGCCGAAGAAGTCAATGTTCTTACGGGTAATCTCTGTCTTTAGGTTACGACCATACTTGGCTTCCTTACCAGGAACAGCGCTCGTAATCGCAGGATCGGCAGGATTGCAAGTGTCATCCTTCACAAGGCTGTCCTTTGGAAGAACGTTCTCGTCGCCCATGATCTGAATGGCGCAGAAGACCTTCTTGGTACGATCGAACTTTGTGTAGTCCGGGAAAGCGTCCATTGTGAAAGTAAAGGACATTTGTTTTTATGTGAGTTCGTTACACTCACACCTCTTAAACAAGAGCTCATGCTTTCGCATGAGATAAGACTATATCTTCACCCTGTCGCCAGGGGTCTCCCATTTCAAGCGCACTTGCGCTCTACTCCAATAAATGGATAGTCGTTGAGCCTTGACCTGCTTTTTACAGGCCCTTGGTTGCTGATTGCCTAATCCTTGTAATTTTCAAACCGTCACGCTCGACGTTGCCGCCCACGTTGTGGTTTACAAGGCTCTAAAGGTGTTCCAGCAGTTAAGGAGCTAATTTTTCAACGTATTACTACGCAGCCAAGCAATATTCTACTTTACTTGGGTCTCCGGAGTTAGCCATGGTGAATGTGAAGTTGGACTGAATCTTGGCGTCAGGAATGACGAAGACGGCAGGCATGTCCTTCTTGGTGTACTGGTCGCGGAACAGCGTGGAGGCCTCAATGTAAAAGTCACCAGCGAAGTTCTCGGCGTCAATGGTGATCTGCCTGGCTCCGCTTGAACGCTGGCAGTAGCAATCGACGCGAAGCGTACAACCGATGTACTGCTCGGCATCGACAAAAGTCAGCTCAAGATAAGAGTTGGCAGAAGAAGGAATGGTGAAAACATGTCCACCGTCTGTGTCGCCAGGCACGCACTCGCCGACATACTCCTTATCGGCGTCAACATCATCCTTGCGAACCTCGCCATTCTCGACAAGCTTGATGCCGTCGGTGGCAAGAGAAAGGAAGTAGACACCAGCACCGGCGTTGTCGAGGACTGTGCCGAAAATCTGGCCCTTGTTCTCGCTGAAGTAGATGTCATGGGCGTCCTGGGCTGTGTCGTAATCAAGGTGGACACAGGCAGTTCCTTCCTTCCTACCCTTGACGATAGGAAGATCGAACTGGACAGGCTGGTAAATGTAAGTGCCAGTAGCATTGCTGGCGTCGGTCACGTTGTTGAGACCGGCACCAGTAAGCATGGCAAGAGAAACAGGCGAAATCAATGCGTCTTCAACAGTGAAGGTCATTGTGCGTTCCCTATGTGTTGGAGCCAGGTCGCTACCCTGGCCCTCCTGGTCGCAATCGCGTTGCCAGGACTCCACCTTTATGTATGCGTGGAGAGCAGACTATATCTTCACCCCGCTCAATGCAGGGGCCTCCCACTTCGGACGCGCTTGCGTCCTACTCCGACAGACGGATAGTCGTTGAACCTTCTCGATTACTTTTGAAACCTTTTGAAGTTATTTTCAGAATGTGTCACTTTCTGTAAATTGCACAGACGATTGTCATGAGGGTCATTGTTGATATGATCTATCACATAGCCGTCATAATCATAATCTCCCGTGAAAGTGCTGTACACAAGACGATGTATATAATAACGAAACTTTGAATTACCGAGTCTGACTCTCTGATATTTTGAGCTATTGTCTAGATAAAGAATCTTGTTGGTCTTGCAACTCTTGACTCGCCCCATATTTGAAACAAGATAAAGAGGGTCGTCTTTCGTTGGAAGCCATTCTTCTCCAGGAAGATCACCACAGTGATATCGAGGAGCTTTTTGGTCTCTCGTCGCATTCTTCATATACTCGTCTGTGTTTTCTTTAAAAGTAGTCCATTCAAGGTTTTCAACTCGGTTATCTAGCTTGTCGCCGTTCTTGTGATGAACGACTGGCAGGTCGTTTGGATTTGGAAGAAAGTATTCTGCCACCAGACGATGAGCATAAACCATCTTACCCTTTTTCCCGGTAAGTTCGTTTACGATTGCCAGGCAATATGTCCGGTAGCCGACATTGTCAATCTTACCTGAAACCCAACGTCCCTTGTCTTCCTCGTACCGTCCTCCGTGACAGCCGGGCTTTTTTAAGCTCTTGACTCTGCCGTCGGAGTAGATTAGATAATCGGGGTCTTCCTTTAGTGGTCGGTAATCGAGCTTGGCTGCTGATTGTCCAGTCATAAACGTCCTCCTAAACTTCTTAATTTTTATTTACTATAGTAAAGTATACCACAGAGAAGAAAAGAAGTCAAGAATTTTATGCTTCTGGATGTCCCAGCAATTCAAGAGGTATTTCTTATAAGCATTGGTTTGCTTATTGGAGGGCATATCGTTGCCTACTATGAAGTTTAAGGTTCTAAAACCCTAACCCTCTAGTTGAGCTTCACGCCCTCCCATGCTATCAAGCGTGGGTTGCCCTTTCCGCCCTGGGCGTAGACCGTTGTGGTAGCGCCCTCAAGGCTGGAAGTCTTGGCAGTTGTGATGTAAAGGACCGGCTGGCCCTTCTTGAAAGTCTGGTTGCCGACACGAACGCCGTCAGTACGAGCCTTGAAGACGACGTCGCAAATTTCACGAACACCAAAGTTCATAAACACATCCTCCTTAAAAAGGTTTCTAGATTATACTATTCGTATATATTAGTAGCCCAATGGTCAGGCTCCTCGACACCGTCGGTACTCATCATAGGGGTTGTCTTAATCTTCATAAAGAGATCGTATTCGCTCTTCTTCATATACCGCGTGAATGCGTCGAACAGCTGAAATGGGGTGTACCTATATATAACATTTATATCGACGGCCAATCCAATAGAAATGACCGAAGCATAAAGTCCAAACAAAGAAGAGTTTTCTCCTCCAAGAGCGTCAGACGCAGTTTTCCTTCTGCCAGCCTCTATCTTTCTTGCAATCTCCTCCGCTTTCGCGTTCGCTGGGTTGAACTCTTTGTCGTTCTTTTGAGGAGGCCAAAAGAGCTCTTTGATGGCAGTACAAAAGTTCTCACAATTGAACTGGTTGATCATTCCCTTCATCGCTTTGTCTTCTTCGTTTTCTTTAAAGCAAATCATGTTCTGCTTTACTTCGACAAAATAATTTGGGAACACAACCGAGAGGAACCTGTTTATGACGTCCAACAGTTTCTCATCCGAGTTCACAACAGTAAGAAGTATCTGAAAGTCAGGGACATTCTCAAGCTGGGGTGTGCTGTCTTTAATTGGACCTATGAATGCCCGATCGACACTCATAGCACGGACGGCAAGTAAAAAGTCGTTTTCTCCAAACTGGGCAACGGCTTTTATGGTTGGCGGGGTGATAAAGACTCCACATCCCTCTATCGGCACCTGGGCACCGGAGAGATACAAGCCAACGTCACCTTTATAGCTCATCTACTATGCCAGACTCCTCACTGATTTGCTCTTGGTCGTCAGTGGAGTGTGTGGCAATATACGTGAGAAGAACCCCGCCCCAGTTTTCGTCCCATGCGAACTCGCTTGCTCCAGCAAACTGCAATGTGCCGATTCCGCTTAACTTTGCATTGTTCAACATTCCGTTGATATACCCTGCCATTTTCCAAGGACGAATGGCGTAATTGTCTAACTCCCAATTATCAAAGTTTGAGATACACATAATCTCCATCGTTGTGTTCGTATATTGGGGGTTGACCGTCGGAGCGACATCTCGGAATCTGATGAACAAATAACTCTTTGAGTTCTCGAACTCGATGAACGGCAAAATCGGCACAAACTTTATATAACCGTCGTCTTTCAGCTTTGAGACAGGAACTTCGTCTATAAGAGTCTGATACTGATGTTTTGAAGAGTCAAGACAGTCTTTCTTCATTACAATCATAAGCCTCTTGAGATAGTCGCTGTACGGCTTGCTCTCAACAAAGAGCTTCCTTATAACGGCCTCTTTGTCATTCTCCATTGACAGAAACGTGACGTTGAAATCTTTTGCCAAACTGGTAGCCTTATAAATCATACATGTCACCTCCTAAAGTGAACGGACTTCGATTTTTTGCTCAAAGTAACAGCCATCATCATTCCTGAACTTCAGCAGGAAATCGCATGTCCTTGAAGCAATTATCTCAACTTCGCAAGAGTTGCCCTTCTGGGCAACCACTTTTGCATGCTTTGAATCAATTCCATCCACATAGAAGGTGCCGTCTTTGACTTCGTTTCTAACCTTGTATTCAACGACGTCGTAGGGAGAGACAACCGCCTCTCCGACAATCGGAGTCTGACAATGCTTTATGAAGACCTTCTTTGCAAACCAACTGTCGTTTGTCCCATATTTAAGGGTGAAACCGTCAACGGCACCGTCATAGACCTTGACCTTGACGAATCGTCCGTTTTCTGTCACACTTGAGATTCTGACTCTTGGATTGTCGTCAACTCTCCATTCGCTGTCCTCGTTGAGGTAGTCTCCTCTTATCTCAAAACCAAACTCACCGTCTTGCTCAACGATGGATTGGCCTAGAATCTGATCGCACGGACAAGCAGGAAGGACGTCTGCGATGTCCTCGACAGGGTTATCGTTCGTCTCCTTCACAACAGCCTCTATTATACCTGGCACAGAGAAACGGTCTGTAGCCTGTATTTCCCAGGTCTGCCCTGCTATCTTTATCTTCTTGAAACGATTGAAGAACTCATCCGTCTTGTCATCCTTTTTGACGTACACAGTGCTCTTGAGGTTCATGTTGGCGATGTTTACAGCGTCTTTGATGAACCAGCTTGCAGACGTCTCTGTCGGCCCCTGGAAGTAAATCCAATATGTCATACCGTCCAAGTCAATAGTGTAACGGCATCTTATTATCTCCGTCTTGAAGAATGCCGTTTCAGACAAGAACGGCAGATACACCATCCAGTGAGAACCGTCGTCAAGCACCTCGAACACATCGCCTGCCTTTAGGTGTGCGTCTTTCTCTATCGCAAAAATCTTTCTGTCATAGTCGGCAGTCAATTTGTTGTCGTTGATCAAACCATACCAGCATTCCTTCTCTGGCGTCTTTACGCGACGCGAGTGCTGGTCTCCTTTTAGAGCAAGTCGTAGGCTCTTTAACTTATCTTTATTGATCCTGTCTATCGAATTGAAACCGCCTCTAAACAGAAGCTTTTGCCTCATTGTCTCCATCGACATTGTACTCACCCCTTATCTTTGTGACAAGGGTGCAACATTCGAAGACAAAGCGTCTATAGTCCATGAAATCCATACCGGGACTTAATTCTTTCAATCCCTTTAACTTTACGAGAAGAGAGACAAGCTCTTCTTTGTCAGGAAAAAGCTTTTGCATACCAGTCAACTCTAAAATCACAGTGTCAAGCAACTTCATCCAAGCTCCACCCTCTTCTCTCAAAGGGAGAAGCTTGAATATCTGGTTGCCGACCTTGTAATAATACTCCACAAGCATCTCGTTTGGAATCTCTATCGTGCACGTTTCCATTGTCAGTCCACCGCCATAATCGTGTCCATTGTTGGCACTACCTCGCCGTTCTTGTTGACGCGACGACGGCAATAGAGACGTTGGAGATGAAATCCCTTGTCCTCGTAGTGGGTCTTCAGCTGAATCAGCCTTGCCATATGGCTTGCTTGAGACGTGAAGCTGAAGTCGCTACTGCTGTACTTCTGCCTTACAAGCTCGATACTTGCGAGCTGATAGCCTATCCAGACGGAAATCATATACTGGCAGATTATAAGCTCTTCCTCGGCAGTCAACTGCACGTTGAAGTGTCTCTCTGACCAGTTTATGTCAAATATATTCTTCCTTGGAAACTCAAAATAAGGAAGCGCACCCATGAGAATCTCATCAAGCATTCCTTGAGTGTCTTCTCTTGTAAGCTCCATAAACATGTCGTCTGTAATGTGGCTTAAAAAGACGTCGTACATCTCGTCAAGAGTCGTGAGATGGCTTTCTGGCCCTTTTACTTGTGGATTGGATAAATCAGGGGTGTAAAAGGGGTCCATATCCTACTCCTCCTCGGTCTTCTCTTCCTTTGTGTCAACGGCAGCGGAACTTGCTCTCCTACCAGAAGACTTCTTTGCCGGAGCCTGCTTTTGTGCGGCTCTCCTCTCGGTCGGCTTGCCGTCTTCCTTCTGGGACTCGTCCTTGTAGGCATTCTTAATCTCAATCATCTTCGTGACGTCCTTGCCTGTGGCGTCCTTGATGGCCTTACGGCGGTTGACGTCTGGAATCTCAAGCTCGACTGCAATATCGACAAGAGACTCCTTGATGGCATCGGGGGCATAGTCAAGAGCATCAAGAAGAACCTCAATAGGCTCTGTTGTCAATGCGCCGACAATCTCATCCCTGCCCCATGAATACTCGTGCTCAAAAGAATCATCGGACACACCAAGCTCTGTGGCGAGGTCCTTGTTGTCAATCCTTAAGTAGTTCTGGAACAAAGTGATTGTGCCGGGCATGTTGGAGACTTCCCTGACTTCTCCGGCGGTCACGCTCATGGTGCCTCTTGGGGCAAACCTTCTGAACGTACCGTTCATGAGCTTGTACCCTGTCGGCGAATCCATCATATTGACGAGCTTGACCATCGTGTCATCAGGCACGAGATTAACGTTGACTGGCATATTTTTCTCCTTTTTTCTCTTTTAAAAAAAGAGGGGGCAAAAGCCCCCTCTAGGTTCGGCACGTCTAGTGGGGATTATACCCAACTAATCAAGTGGCCGTATCAGCCGTTTTAAGAACGGCGGGAAAATCTAGCGGACAGCCTTCTTGAGTTCAGTGTTGGTGTAGCAACAAATCGAAGGATTGCTGAACACGGCAACGCCGAACTTCTTGTAGGTCTGCATGTCGGTCGACCAGTCATCGTTGTCGGTGATTGTACGAACGGCAGTCTGGCCCTCAAAGACGATCTTGACGGGCTTCTCGTTGCCAGCAATTGAGGCAAAGATGTAAGCCTTGGAAGGATCGACGACCTTCTCGGAGTTGGTCTCATCGACCATTGACTGCTCAAGCATGATGACAGAGTGGCCCTTATAGTCGCCAAGCCAGCCATCTCTCCACAGACGGTTCTTCATGTCTTCAGAAACGAACTTGTCCTGGGGAAGCATACGGGAAGCGAACTCCTGCGTGCAGAAAATGGTGGAACGGCCAGTGCCGTAAGAGTCGGAGATGGCGAGGAGCTGGTCCATAGTGGCCTCGTCAAAACCGGCGAACGTGGCGCGGTTGTTGGCAGGGGTCTGGGCGACAACAGCGTCAAGAGCCTTTAGGATCTCGGCGTAAATGTACTCGTCCATGCCCTCAAGCATGATGTCTGTGAAGTCGGCAAGGCTGTAACGGCCATCGAGGAACTCCTCGAAGCCGATCTTGACGGCACCGCCGATGGCGCTTGTGGCAACGGTAAGCTCACGACCATCAAGCTGGAAAGTCTCGTAACGACCGGCAAGGCCGACACGGGTGACAAAAGCCTTGGCACGCTTACGAGCGGCCTCTGTAATCTTAATCTTGAAGACGGCCTGATCGCCCTGGGCAATGCTCTGGACGTCGGCGAAACGCTCATACTGGGCCATCACCTTACGTGGTAGGACCTCGTCGATGGTGTTCTCAATGAGCTCGTAAATCAAAGCTTCGTTGCGACGGAAGCCCTGATAGTTAGGAGCGAGAAGCTCAAACTGGGCGCGTAGGACGTCGTTGACCTCCTCGGCGCTGTAGCTCTCCTCGGCGCTGTAAGTAACAGGTGTCTTGTTGACTGCCGCCTTGGCAAGGGCGAACAGACTCTTGCTATCCATGAGTTTCATTATCTGTATCCCCCTTCTAATTAAGCGACGATGCACTGAAGCTTGACAGCGGGCTGGCCGTCAGGCATAGTGGTTTCCTTGACGACCTTGCAGACGAGCGTGCCGTCACCCTCACCAGCAGCGAGGAAACCGTCGGCACCAGGGGCAACCTTGTCGCCGACACTGTACTCGCCCTTGGCAAGAGCGTTGGTCGTCCAAACGTCGCCGGCAACCATGCCGAGAACGCGGGGGAACATCTGATTGTCATAGAAATCGGTACGCTTCATGGCGAAGTCGCGGTGCATCTGCTTGCGCTCGTCATAGAGCTTCTCCTCGTTGAAGACCATCATCCAAGGACCGTCTCCAGCGAAAGCAACCTTGCCACCGGCGTAATCATACTTGACAAACATGCCCTGCTCAAGAGTGTCGATGCTCTCGTCAGCGGGGAGTTGAGCGTAAACGCGACCGTCGCGCTTCGCAGACAGATGATTGTCCTCAACCTGGGCAAAGTTGTCGTGTCCAGCGAGAACCTGCTTCTCGCGGTCGATAGTAACTGCCATTCTTAATCCTCCTTATAAATTTTGCGTTGCGCGCCTGTAGTCGCGTAAAGCTTCAATAACTGGGTCTGTAGCGATAGAGTCAACAGAAGACTCGTCTGTATCGTCAAGACTGAATGCGAGAACTGGCTCTTCGTCCTTCTCGTCCTCGGTATCGTCGACAGAGAAATCGACGTTCTTCTTGACGTAGGCAAGAGCAAGCTTGGCCTCAATTTCGTCAAGCGTATACTCTGCCTTATGCTCGATGACGTCGGCCTTGTCTTCGTCGGTAAGCATGAAATACTTGCCGATCAAGGCGTCCTTCTCGTCGTTCTCAACCTTGAGTTTGAACTCCTTGAGGGAGTCTAGCTCGCTCTGTAGGGAGGCGTTCTGCTTGCGCAGAGACTCAACCTCGGCAACCAGCTGTGTAAGCGAGAACTCCGGCTCTGGGTCGGCCTGTTCCTCAACGGGTGCCTCCTCTTGTGCAGGCTCCTCTGGAACGTTCTCTTCCTCGGCTTGCTCCTCAACAGTCTCGGGGGCAGGTTCCTCGGCAACTGGCTCTGTCTCCTCCTCCACGACTGGAGTGATCTCTTCCACAGCCTCTTCCTTGGCAACCTCCTCGAAAGTCTGTGCGGTTTTGTCCATGTCTAACCCCCCTTCAGTGGGCTCTTCGTTGGATATAATATCCTTGAGTTCGTTCATCATCGTAAACAACGTTCTTGCGAACGTAGAATAACTCTTGTCTGCCGAATACTCCTTCGGCGCTGTGACAGAGGCACCTTCAAAACAAGGCTCCACATCGTCACCTAGAATACACAGCTTGCTAAACACTGCATCATTTATAATAAAAAATTCAAGGCCAGATTCAGTGTCGCGTGACCAATGACCGTCAAGAGTGTTACTGTCAAGCTCCATCGACTGGCCTTTGCCGTTGTCGATGACGCTTTGAGCCTCTTCAAACTGGCCTGTCCATAGATAGCCCTCGGTCATCAGGTACTCGTGCTCGACATCGTTGCCGAACTCGTCTGTATCGGTATACTTCTGGAACCACACCTTGGCGTCAGGTGCGACAAAACCGTATGGCTTTGTCTTGCAAGAGAACTTTATCTCATCGTCCTCAATCGTTATGACCTCGCCGTGGTCTCCGAAGTCTTCCTTCTTCTCAATGTAGCACCCGACGATAGGGCATGTCGGGAGAGTGTCTGCCATCTTCTTGGCAGTCTCCTTGCTGATGAAGGACCCGTTGCGGTTCTTGCCGACGTACAACACCTTGATTTGGCACTTTGAAACCATAGGGTTGCAGGGCGTTATGTTTATAAATTCAGGAGAGTCGATAGTCTCCACTGATTTATTGTTGTTCATCTTCTCTCCTTACGAGGCGCTCTCGATGTTCTGCATCGTCTTCTCGGACTTTTCGTCGTCAGGCAATTCAGGACGACCAGCGCTCTTCTCCTCTACATCTGTCTTCTTCACAGTCTTTTTGTCGGGTTGAGACTTATCACCGTTGTTGGAGACTGTGGAGGACATCTGGGGCGGGACGAACAGCTCTGTCAAATTCATAATCTTGTTCTCAAAGATAGCAGAGGCGAACACAGAAAGCTGGGACCTTCCGAGTGCAACCTGTGGCAAGAGCAGTGAATAGCCGATTGTGACTTGCTCCTTGTACATCTTTGCAAGGTCTTTGTAATTATAAATCGTCGTCGGCAGTATAGAAAATTCAAAATACAATCTATTTTTACTCTTGTTCATTGGTTTTAAGATTCTTTGACCAAACTTTTTAAATTGATCAATCAAATTCGAAAGAGTCGCCTCATCGTTCAAGATAGACTTCTCAAGAGCAATGTTGCCGCTTGAGTTGAACTGCATCTGACTCACACCGGCCTCGTTGTAGACCGTCCTCTCAACTTTGTCAAGCTGGTCGACGCTTGAGACATTTCCTTTGTCGGACATATCCGCAACATCGACGTCGGCAAAAGTGGTGAGAACGTTCACACCGATTGCCTTGCCGACCATGCCGACCGCGTTGCTGTGTATCTGCCTTGCCTCGCCAAAGTCGAAGACAGAGTCTCCGTCCTTCTTCATCGGCAACTTCTGCACAATGATTCTAATGAGCTGTTGTGCCATCTTCTTCTTGTCAAGGTCTTGAGCATCGTCCAAGTCCATGAGAGCCGGAATGACGTTTATGAACACAGGCGCGTCGGAATTGCTCAAGTTGAACTTGACAGTCATCTCGGGGTCAAGAAGCGTCCAACCAAGGTCGTCGCTCGACACGTCTTTCGGCAGTTTACCCGTCTTGTATGCGACATATGCCTTTTGAATCTCTTTTGGGAACATCTTGACCACTCTCATGCGGTAGTCAAGGTCTTTAAAGTTCTCGTCAAAGTACTTGACGTTGAACTCGATAGCCTTCATGCCATTTTGCGAGTACCTCGACCTACAAAAGTCAATTGGAAGTTCTTGTAAGTACACTGCATCCTTCTGACGGATGATATACCCATAATAACAACCACGCTTCATGACTTTGAGGGCTATCTCACCGAACGTCTCCTTTAGAGAACAGTTGTCAAGCATCAACAGCGACTTTATCCAGCCTTCGATGACTTTCTTGTCAGGGACTTTCTCATCGCACCTTATCGGAGTGACTATCCAGTCATACTTGAACAGGTACGCCATGTAGCGACAAAGCCTTGAATATATGCCGTTCGTCCTGAAGAAGAACTCGGATATCGCCCTCTGCTTTCGCAAGTCGTTTCTCAAGAATGCGTTCTCGACGTCTTCCTTTTTAATCGGCTTGCGACTTTGAATTGAATCAATGATGGCATCCACGTCGGCTGTTACGTCGTTCTTCAAGCGCTCTCTGCCGACCTTGATTGAGTTGAAGTCTGTCGGGAAAGGCTTAACCGAGCTGTCATCGGTCTTCAGACCAAATGCGTCTGACATGTACACCTCCTTACGTGTAGCCGGCTGATGCCATTATATAATCGTAGGACAGCTTGTCCTCGTCTTTGTATGATATTGAGACAAGCTTGATCCCATGTTTCTTGCAATACCTCTTTTTACAACAGTCGTTATACTGTTGTCGACTCAAGCCTGAACGCCCGCCGAACTTGCCGACGGGGGAATAGTGCTGTTTGCCGTTCGCCTCTATCAAGAAGTCAAGGCTTCCGTCGTCGTTCAGCACTGCGAAGTCGAACCGGAGAGGCCTTCCACTGCTTGCAACAAGGTCGGGGAACGTGTACTCTTCCACAAACGGCACGTCGTTCAGCTTAAGGATGTCATGTATTCTCATCTCCATTTTGGAACTTTCCACGGTCCCCTCCTTTCTGTACGCATGAAAAAACCGCGTATACGGACTGGTATACGCGGTCCTTTCAATCCATATTTGCTTTTTATGCGCACCAATCACACAGCTTTTGACCAAGACTACGAATAAAAGACAAAATCTCCCAGATTCGACTTCTTTTTTTGAGCCTTCTCTTCATCCATCTTGCACCAATACAGTGCATAAATGAGCGCGGAGAACTTGTCTTTGTTTATTCTTGAGTTTGACTGCTTGAGCACTATTGTACCCAAACTGTCATCTTTCATAACAAGGTTGAGCATCTGTAACTTGAGAATATCCGTCTGCTTGAACGGCATGAGGTAAGTCTCCCTCTGCAACTTCGTCATGGCCTTGCCTTTCTCAAGAGACATGAGGTTGGACTCTGCCACCTGGGAGCTGATCGGGAACCTTATTCTTCCTGCCATTAACTGGGCTTGCGTATAGGCGTACAAGGATGAGTTTAGTTCCCTGTTCGCCTTTATGATGTACAGTGCGTCTTGTATCGTGTTCTCTGTCTCATACTTGGTATATCTCTCAATGTCGTCCTCGTATTTATTTATAACGCCCCATCCATACAGTGTTTTGCCCGTGTCAGGGTCGTCTTGGTCGAGAACAAGGTTATCGACAAGGCCTGCTCCTACATTTGTGTTCCGTGCCGTTCGCTGGTCGGCGCGCGGGACTTAACCCAGCTATATGTTGCCATATAGATCAGACTATATCTTCACCTCTTTCTAGAGGGCCCCCCATTTCAGGCACCAAAAGCTTGTACCTTACGAGCTTTCGCTCTAGTCGTTGAGCTTCTTACGGCAAGCCGTAATTTAGTTGCTGATTGTCCCAGAGGGAGTTCCCAGCAGTTAAAGGGGTTTTCTTTGCCGATTACTCGACAAAGGAGCTAGTTAATTCCAACCCATTTCCGTCTAGTACGCAGGCCTTGCATTTATAGTGGTTAAAAATTCTCTTCAAGTGAATCGCTTGATAGACAAAGTTCTCACCTTCATAAGACAAGACGTTTTCTATGTATTTCTTCGGGAACTTCGTATGAGGCGAAGGAACCACCTTCATTATTATTACTTCTGTTGTGCCATTTGTGTTCACAAGAGGTCGCTACTCTCTTGCCGGATTGCTCCAGCTGTATGTCACCATACAGATCAGACTATATCTTGACCGTTTTCATCGGCCTCTCCCGTTTCGACCGTCAAACGCTTACGGCCTACGTGCTACGCACTAGTCGTTGAACCTTCTTCAAAGTTATAAATTATAAAAACTTTGAAGCTTGGATGCTGATTGTCTTTTTGTAAAGAGTTCCCAGCAATTAAAGAGATTTTACTTGAGCATACAATTAACCCAAACCTGCCGACATCGACTCCCATGATGTAATAGCCGTCTTTTGTCCTGCCGTCATACTTGAGGTCAGGCTGTTCTATCGTCCTCCACTTCTCAAAAGTATCGGGGTCGAAGAACGAGCCCTCGGCAACACCGCTCCATACGCTACCGTATTCCATTGCGAACGTGGTATCGTCATACGTCGCGTCAGCCTGTGTCGCAGTCATGTCCTCCTCGGACAGACGCCCCTCGGCAAGAGACAGCCTGTAGTCTCCACCGAAGACGAACGCCTGCTTCGGGTCGACGACCATCTGGCAGTACAGCTGGATGAGCTTCTCGTAGGCAAACGTAGCCTTGTAGCCTGCGCTTGTGATGTAGAGTTGCCTACGGTTTATCTTCTCGTTCTTGTCAACCTGACCGTTGATGTTCCTATCGACGGCCATCGTGGGAATGACGACGGCATTGAGGATCTTGCCGTCGATTTTGGCGCATTCCTCTATGATGCCTGACGTGTAGCGCTGACCACGCGAGGACTCGGTCGCTGCGAGGTTCTCTATAACCGAGCCGTTCTTAAACTGGTACGACACCTTGTCCTTCGACACGACTGTCTTTGTGTTCTTACCCCTCGTGTCCCACTCTATCTCCTTTCCAAGAGCGGGAATCATCTGAACCAATAATTCTACCTTGGAACTTAAGATGCTGGCGGATTCTAAAATATTCGCAGACGGTCGCAAGCCGTCCACCGCTTATAAAGCTGCTCTATGTTTCCATAGAGAATAGACTATATCTTTTTCCTTGACGGAAATTTCCCATTTCGCCAACCATATGCTTGCTGGCTACGTGCTAGGCACTAGTCGTTGAGCCTAGGAGCTTGCTAGAAAACAATAGTAATCTAGCTTATAAATCCACTCCTTTGGTTGCTGATTGCCTACTGATAGGACCTTTAGCGTTTCAGCATGGGCCATCCAAACATTTTTTTCTGCCTTTCGACAACATTCGCGCTCATCGGTGGATTGACCGATCACGCTGTAGTATGTTTGGCTATTAAGGTGTTCCAGCAGTTAGAGAAAATTATTTTTCGCAACGTTTCCGTTACGCAGCCCAATCTATTCGGGCTTTAACATCCGAGGTCATGAACAGCTTGCTTCCAGGGTAGAGTATCGCCTCTATCATCAGGGCGAGTACGGCCATGAACGACTTGGAGAAGCCTCTTGTGAACGTGGCATAAACGTATCTATGTCGAAAGATAACCCTCAAGAAAAAACGTTGATAGAAATATAAATGAAAGGAGTTCTTGGGATTGAGAGAGCAGAGGTAGTCGATGAACCTGTCGGGGTACAGTCTCCAGTACGCTATAAGCTCCCTGAACTTGTCGATATGCTTCATCACCGACTCCTCGGACAGGTCCACCTCCTTGTCCCTCGACCCCCCTGACATCCTCAAAATGTCATCAAGAGCCATCTTCAACCCCCTCGTCCTCTTCCTCGTCGTCATCCTCCGAGGGGCTGGACGGCACGCTCATGTTGCCCATAGTCTCCATGAACCTCTTCGTCTTCGTGTCGGCCTCTTCCAGCCTGGCGATGTAAGTCTCGATGAGTCCGGCTATGTTCGGCTCGTTGCGGAGCAGGTTGACGGAGTACTGCTTGAAGTTGTTTATGGTGACGTCTATCTTGTCCTGCGGGTACTCCTCGGGGTCCGGCATCTGCTCTATTATACCGCCGTCCCTCTCGCACAGCTGAACCAGCCTGCCGACCGAGTCGACAAGGTCCGTCCTGTCCTGCTTGTTCTGCTGGTCAGTGAACCTGCCTGTCTTCCTCAATGAATCGAACACCTGCGACAGACTCTTGTAGCCCAACGTGTCGTCCGAGTCCAGTGCCTCGTCCATCTTTATGGACGTCTTGCACAGCTTCTTCAACGTCTCCTCGCGGTCGACCGACATGTCGTACTCGGCACAATAGCGGTTGTACATGCTCTCCATGCGCACCCACTCCTCGGGGGTGTACGACGTGCCCCACTTGGAGAGCAGGTATACCCTGTCCTGCGTCGTCAGGTTGTCGTTCACGGACTTCTCGTACTCACTCTTCAGCGTGTATTCCTTCGATTCCCCGTCCCTTGAGACGGAGTCCGCGTAAGACGACCTCGTGTTGTACTCCGCCTTGGTTATCTCGCCCGACTCAAGCTTCTTCCTCAAGTCAAGCTCGCTCTCCTGGTCGGTCTGCGGGATGAGCCCGTTGAGCTCCTGATTGTCGCTGTCGGCATAGCCGAACTTGCGGTACTGGTGCATCTTCATGTTGCGCATGTACTTGCCGAGCACGCTCTTTGGGCCGAACCTTCCTGGGTTAGCCTTGAACTCCCTGTTCGACATGGACACCCACATGCGCTCTATGTACGGGATGTCGTAGCGCTCAAGGATCCACAGGAACGTGTCCGGGTCCCCGTTGTCAACGTGCTCCAAGAGGCAGTCCTTGCACAAATCGTCCCTCTCGCCGTTCTTGTAGCAGAAGAACTCGTCCAGTATCTTGGACCTTCCGCACTTGGAGCACACCTTGCGTATCGTGGAACTCACTTGCCGGTCACCTCCTTCCTGACGTCGGACGCACAAGAGCAGGCTATGAACATAGCAGACAGGTACCTGCTCATGAGCACAGACATGGGGTTCGTGCCGTCAATCTGGGCACCGTCGTTGATCATGCCGCTCACCGTCGCCGACGCCTTCTGGTACAGGCCGAGCAGGAAATCAAACTCCTCGTCTGTCGGCATCCTCCCTCTCCTTCCTGACGGCAGTCCTGCACTCCTTGCAACGGGAGTAGTAGCCGTCCTTGCTTGAGTTCCTTGTAAACCACATGGGGTGCGCGGGAAGCGCCCTGCCGCACCTCGTGCATATCTTCCATTTGTCCCAATGGCGCAGAAGCCACAGCCTCCTGGCCCTGTCGGCAACCTCCTTTGGAACATGGATCGACCACCTGGCACCCCAATAGCTCGCGGACCTGTGGACTCCCAACCTCTCGCCTATCACCTTGGCGACATCTGCGTCGGTGGCGTTCTTGAACTTGAGCTCGACCATGAGCCTCATCGGCTCGTCGTCCCCGTACAGCGCGTCGACGGCCTCCTCAAGGTCGACGAGCAACGCCGACACGTCGGACCTGGCGTCACCGTTGGACATGGCCTTGAGGGCAGTGTAGTCCCGCATGAGCGCAAGAACGCACCTCTCGTCGCACATTGTTATGCCGCGCCTGCCGTGGGGGAGCAACGTGACGGGATCGACGACCACGTCGTCGTCCAAGAGACCGGGCGCGTCGGGCGGCAGAGACGCCCTTGCAACGGGCGCAGGCGTTGGATTGGAGGACTCTCCCGCCACGACAAGGTCGCGGTACTGGGATATGACCTGCCGTTTAAGCTCGAACCTCCTTTTGCCGGACGCCCTGTCGGCCTGCGCCTTGAGCGAGTCTATGGATTCACGCATAGCATTCGCTTCCTGCGACTGCACGTTCGACTGCCTCTTGCCGACCGACGCCGAGTCAGGCGGCATGTCGGAGGACAGGGAGGACAGCGTGTCGTCGGAGGACATTCCCTCGGCGGAGACGGACCCAACCGGCATCTCCCTCTTCGCTATCGTGACGTACCTGTTGCGGGTGAGCACCGGGTACTCCTGCTTCCTCTCGTAGGGGGTGGACCCACGGTCGGAGACGCACAGGATGTAGTCAGCCATCGCTGACATTTGAGCCTTCGTAGGCTTCGGGTTTTTAGAGAGCGACCTGCGGACCGCATCCACCCTTGCAGGCCTGGACCTCTCGTTGTAATCAAAAGAATCGGCCAAGACCGAACCACCTTCTCTCATAAGCGGGCATAGCCCGCGTTAACGCATACGCTTATAAGTGAGCTTCGCTCACGTTTAACGCGCCGAATGACGCTTAAGCGAGCTTCGCTCGCGTTTATGACAAACACACCCGGTGAATATACCCAGGGAGAGAGGGTTGGATTCAGGCTAGGAATCGGAAAATAGCTTTTGGGAAATTTAGATTGGGAGCTGAAAAACTGCTTTTGAGAAATTTCGTGCAGTCAAGCTTTTTAAGTTCGGAATCTGAAAACCCTTTTTGAGAATTTTCGTGCCCCCCGGCCTTTCAGGTTCATGAAAAATTTGTGTAATCCAAAAATATACCCCCCGGGGTATTGACAAACACCCCGAGGTGTGATTCACCGATCGACCCTCAACCCATACTTGAGGGTTATAATCCTACCTAGTCGGAGGGATTTAAATTCCTACCTAGCTACTAGGATTTTAATCCTACTGGCAGAGTAGGATTAAAAAACCTACCCGACTGGCAGGATTAAATAACCCTATACCCTACTGGGTTAATATGTTTAATAAGATGTGACGTTTGGCCGAGTTTACTCGCACTAACTCCCGGCCAGATCTGTTTATGGTTATTCCGTGGAGGGCAAAAAGTTGGGGGTGAGTGTTTGACCCAAACGCCCAGGAGGAGTATAGTAGTCCTCGTCAAACGGAAACGCGCCTGGAGGGCGCAAAACAAAAAGGAGACCTACAATGACCGCCACCGCTATGCCCATCCGCACCTATGCCATCCAGTTCACCGAGGATAACCTTTACTCCACCTACGAGTACCTCCATCGCCGTGGGGCCTTTTGCCCCCTCGTGCGAGACGTCGACCCCGAGGGTAACGTGTCCGTTGTGCCCGAGGGTAACGACACCTGGACCAAGGGCGAGCCCCTGTCGTTCGACGACACCTGCAAACAGTACGCGAGTGACCTGTTTTTTGAGGTAACCACAGCCGCCCAGGAGCTTTTTGAGGAAACGGCCAACGCGGGGGATGACTCCAAGGAGCTTTTTATTAAGGCCGAACTGTCTATGGAGATGGCATTCAAAAAGATGGACTGGCGAGTCGATATGGTTACGGTTATTCCTCGTGAGCCCATCGCATGCGACGGCCAGACAGTGGCGATTGTAACGCCAAACGGCGTGAGCTTTTTGTTCTAGTTGCCCTACCGCGCCCCTCACGTGAGGGGCGCACCCCTTGAAACGTTTCCACCTCACAAAAAGGAGTTCATCATGACCGCCACCGCTACGTTCCACCAGTTCTATGTTGTCGACGGAGACGAGGATTGCAACCGCGCCATTACCACGTACCGCACGATGGAGGCTAACGAGTTCAAGCCCCTGCACCTGGTCATGGACGTGGAGACTGGCACCCGCTACGTCACACCAAGCCAGCTCGGCCACAACGAGGTCATTATTCACGACCTCACGCTCCAGGAGCAAGTAAGCGAGTATTTTGCCTCCGCTATGTTTACAATCTCCAACGAGGCCGACGATAGGGCGAGCTGCCAGCTAACCATGTGCGATAGCTTCAACGACGTGACCGTCGTTATGTGCGAGGTCGAGTGGGGGCTTAATAAGTACGGGTTCAAGTGGTACACCGTCGCCGATAGCGAGCAAGCGTGCGAGATGATGGATATACACGACGCCATCGTTATCGAGGTCACCGAGAATGGATGCCATGTTTTCAGGGGCTAGAACGCGCCCCAGATAGCACGTCGACCCCAGGTGTGCAAGCCTGGCCCCTGGGGTTTCGTCGTGTCTGGCCCCAGGTAGCACCGGGATAGCACGTGACCCGAGGCACTCGGTAGCAGGGCAGAAGACCATGCCAAGGGCGAGCCCAGCCCGGTTATGTCGTATACGCTCCAACGACCCCCAACTGGGGGTCGAAAATAAATGTAGGTAACTAGGCTTTTTATAGAACGGCGGCATAGACAACGGGTCATGGCACCACGCTCCCGAAACGCGGCACTCGCCCGCACCGCCCGTATAGGGCGGTAAAAAAGTTAACCAAAGCTAACAAAATTTTAGGCGAGCGAGAAAGACAACCAAGGTTAACTCCCTATAGCCTGAAATCAAATCGAGTTTGCCATGGTTTACAATAGCAATGTGTTGAATGTGTGGAGTGCCGTCCTACTATTGTCATTGTCTCGCTGGTCTGGTATTATGGTTTCAGTCGCAAGGGAAAGGCTCCAGCGAGTCCTAGTAAAGGAGCACAAAATGAACGTTAGCGCCAAACTTGTGAACAGCCTGGCATCCATGCTTACCGAGGAGCAATTCAAGGAGTTCAAGCGCAACATCGCTATTGAGAACTGCCCTGGCATGACGTTCGCGTCCGAGTGGGTGACCTCGGAGGACTCGGATGATTTCATTAAGCAATTGGTTGATGAATCCGACGACCTGGGCTATGTCACCTCTCTCGACATTGCTGGCGTAATTGAAAACGGATTTGGCAATCTGTTCTTTAGTAAGTATCTCGACCAAGCTGGGAACATTTGCCAGGTCTATGGCACCAAGGAGTCTATTGTCGAGTTTGCAGACGGACGACCTCACGGCGAGTGCCTGGAGTTCCGCAGGAAGAACCTCGATACCAGCTGGAACCCGATGCGCTTCCTGGATTGCGTGAAGACGTTCATTCAGTACCTCGTGCGCCTGGGTGTGCTCACACGCACCGAGTACACCAAGGATACCGTTCGGGGTGGAACTGCGAGGTGCTACGCGATAAATCAAAATCGTTAGCCTAGTGGGTCCCCTGCGACTGCGAAAGCGGTTCCAGTGGGCTCGCCTGGTTTTTGGAACTGAAAAACAAACAGTGTTATTTTAGACGCAACCAATCGTAGTATTCCGCAGTAGGGGGCGAAAAAGTTAACCATGGTTAACTTAATTTTTTGCACCGAACTGGCGAGTTTACCTTGGTTAACTCTAATCCCGAAATATCTTCGAGTTTGTTTATTTAGAAATCGTATTTCTTAATTATAATTCTTCTTAAATCGTTTGTCAAGCACAAATTTTTTGATATCCATAATTCAAGCACAATACGCTTTGTTTTAATTAAGCACTTAATTTATCAAAAACGATATTTAATAATCATTTATTTAGATGAATTAAGCATTTAATTAAAATTGAAGTTTGCTATTGTAAACTCAAAACGATATCCGAGGATTGTTAGTTTAGATGAACTTGCGAGCTGTTTGCTGCTTGCAAGTGAAAAACGAAAATGGTTTATTTAGATATGGTTCGGGGGCGAACGTTCAACCGCGCTCGCTTATTTGGAGTTCACTTCCCTGTTGCATTATTTTAGATGCAATGCAAGTTCACCTATAAGTAACTTACATTTACTTACAGTTACTTATAAGAACTTACCGCTACTTTACTATGATAAATAAACCCCAGGTAGGAGTACAAAAACTGGGCGAGTGTGCTTCGCGGTTTATTACCGTTGTGTCTAATGTTATTACCGTTGCGTATGATATAATTACCGATTTGTCTAATGTTATTACCGATTTGTTCGCGTTTATTTCCAAAGTTTTTTCTTGACATCCAGCCTGTTTTATTATACAATGGAAATGATGGGTTAAAACTGATTTCAGAACGATTTTTAGAAACAGTTTCAGAAACAAAAAAGGGCCCACGAATGGGCCCTAATATGGGTTCAAAATTTTAACATATCAGAACCAGTTTTGTCAAGGGTCTGCATCGAAAATTCACAACCATTTTCCCATTCCTGAATAAGCGCAAGTAACCCAAAGGTTACTTACGCGTTAACGCGCCTCTGGCGCTTAATTGTGAAGGATTCGTGGTGAAAAAATTCTTCTTGACTGGGGTACCCCCAGGTGCTATATTGTAGTCATGCGGAAAAAGGTTCCGCCCAACCTCAACGGAGGAATCATGTTTTTTGAGACGGCAGACATGAATACCAGGAGGACGTACCACATCACGCTCGGCGAGCGTCTCGCGCTTATTCCGATGCGTGTCGTCGTGACTTTTATGCGTTTGTCCTATGGTCATTCCGAAATGGAGACCTGGGAGACTATGGAGCAACTCGCACGCGAGAACAACTGGGACGAACACAAACTCGCCCTTGCAGGTTATCTCGCGTGGGGAAACTGGGAGGACGTCTGGTATTACGTCGGTTGTTTCAAGCGTTAACGGCATTATGTAAGTTGTTTCAGCCGTTATTTTTAAGCGCCCTGGGCCACTAGGGCGCTATCTTTCTTTTCGTTCGTTCTAGGGGCATTCTAGCCCCTACAATAGCCACTTGGAGGTTATCGTATGTATGAGTATTGCGACGGCAAGGGTTCAAGGACTAATCTCGGCACACTCGGTTATGACGACTACCCGACCCAGGTTGAGTTCTTTGTAGATGATAACGAGCGAGGTTCTATTAACGTTTCCTAGTGTATGTATGACGATATGTGTGGTTATGGCGAGGATTTGGCAACTATTCAAGTTAACTATTGTCCCTGGTGCGGACGAAAGCTGAAATAAGGAGAAATTGTGAAGCCCCCTGCGCAGACTTGCGTGGGGGGCTTTTTTCTGTTATATTGTAATCGTGCCAGGGGAGATGCGGACGAACCGATAAATCCCGTACTGGTAAATGAATCCCGAGGTCTGTCCTGTTTTATTACGCTTTGGGTCGGGCTGTTGTTTAGCCCACGCAACGAATCCTCGCCTACCCTACTCGCTCGCCTCACGGGATTTGAGGGTACTTCTGGAATTCCCCCCGCGCTGTCCCTTCGCTGGTATGGTTATAATATATCACCTGGCGGGCTTCACGTCAACTGTTTAATTGTGGAGATCCGATGAACACACACAATAGCACGTTTGACTCACCATGCCGTCTCGTGGTACAATTTGTTCCACCAAACGACGAACGGAGACTGTTATGGTTATCGCACTAGACATGGACGGCGTTCTAGCTGGGCTTTACGACGTGCCGAACTGGTTGGAGCGCATCCGCCACGAGGACGCAACGCCTTATGAGGTAGCCGAGCCGCTATGCGACACGGACGCACTCGCGCACGTCTTGAAGCTTGCACGCTCCGAGGGGCATAAGGTTGAAGTAGTCTCGTGGAACTGCAAGGGCGATATTTCCCCCGAGTATCGCCGTAAGGTACGCAAGGCGAAAGTTCACTGGCTCAAACAGCATGGATTGCTGGGCGAGGTGGATGCCGTCCATGTCGTCAAGCACGGCACGCCTAAAAGTAGGGTTGCGAGCGGCCGTGGTGTGCTGTTTGATGATGAGACGGCAAACCGCGAGGAGTGGAGTTCAAGCGGGCGAGGGCTTGCGTTTGATGCCGTTAACCTCGTGGCTAGGATTGAACAGATTGTAAGGAACTGCAACTAACTAGATTCGGCTATTGTGTGAGGGATGCCCACTTGCAAGGGTGCCCATTTTTCATGCGTTCTAACGGCACTACAGCCCCTCAAACGCTATTGTGTAGGAACTATGGATCGAAAAGTTTTTGTTGCCTGGTGAGACAAAACAGTCTATACTGGTTTAAACGCAAGCAAGAAAGCATTGGAGGTTCACATGAACGGCCTAAAGTTCGGTTTTATCTTTTCCATGCTCGCCAATTTCGCCGACATTTACGAGTTTGAAGATGCCACATGGTACGCAAGCGGTTGTGGCTATGGCGAGACGGCACGCGAGGCAATCATCGACGCTTGCAAGAACGCCTATAAAGATTGCACGCTTTGGGAGGTTCCACGCAACCCAGTCGGGTATCTTGTGGAGTTCGACGTGGACGGCAACGTTGTGAACGTCGAACGGCAAACGCTTTGCGTCGTCGGCGAAACGACCTACACGCTGGAGTTCGCCGAGGACGATAGCAAGACGTTTTTCAAGGCTTCCAACTAACAAAAAAGCCCCTGGGTGTGTTCCCAGGGGCTTTGTGTGCAAGGTGTGAACAAAAATTTGTTGTTGACGGCAGGTTGCCGTTCTGGTATCATTGTTTTTAGTCCTAATGAGGGGACTTGAAGACCTGGAGGTTCATCGTGTGGAACATGATTCAGAACGTGTGCATTGCCGCAATCCTCGGCTTGGTTGTCCTTGCGAGTGGGTGCGTTGACGTTCCCGTGCTGTTGTTCATCCTTGTGGTTGTCGGCTTGCTCGCCTGGGGAGTCAGCCTAATCACCGAGTGGCAGGAAATGCAAGCCCAGGAAGTCAAGCGATAAAAAAAGGGAGCCGAAAGGCTCCCTAGTGGGGTCCAAAATTTTACCCCATGCCGAACAAAAAGTCAAGCGACAAAAACAAAAAACTTTGAAAAAACTTTCCTGTCCCGAAAGGTGTAGCTATTGTGAATCTGCCGTCCTCGCATGACACAACAGCCGAGATAGTGTAATATATCTCTTGTAAGAAGCCACTACGACAAAGGAGCAAAAAATGGCTATCTTCTTCGGCATCGTCGCTTTTATCGCGTTCCTAGCATCTGTTGCTGGTGCCGTCTTCACATTCCTGGAGACCGCTTATTTTGCGTCCGTCATATTCGCGCTCGTGGGCATGCTTTTTCTCACGCTCGCCTGCAAGATGGTTTTTGTCTCTATCGCCAACAAGGCCATTCGCTAGGAGGTACCTTTGAACGTTCGTTTCCACGTGTACGCCCGCTCGCATGGGCGCGAGGTTCCTATGGGAGCGCTTGACTCCCGCTCCGTTGCGTGCGCTTCTCGCATTTGGAGCCACTCCGTCGGTGTAAAGCCCTCCACGCTTGAAGCCCTCGCACTAACCGCCATTCAAACGCCGATGATTAAGCACACGGACGGCCACGGCATCACCGTTTGGGCGGTTCCCACGGTAGCCTAACCACTCGGGGGGGGGGG
>ERZ1034842.12-NODE-12-length-140760-cov-98.638087_pt1 | contig 140760 bp, 179 predicted proteins | sample MGYA00520634_ERZ1034842 | MGnify/ENA primary metagenome ERZ1034842 (study PRJEB33766, sample SAMN09781734) | gut metagenome | biome: gut microbiome | host: Homo sapiens | place: Madagascar | study: EMG produced TPA metagenomics assembly of the PRJNA485056 data... | reverse complement strand
TATTTATTACAACATATATAATTAAAATAGAAAATAAATAATTTACTGTTACTTTAAATTTTCAATCTTATTTCCAATGATATTTTGAATCTTCCAATAGGCAGAATAAGTCCATCCAAGGCTATCGTCACACATCCACGCGTTATTCATCCCGATTTGTCCAACAATCTTCTTGCCGCACATGATATTACTTTGATACCCATCCGTGCAATCCTCATTTGGGACGATCTTATAGATCGTTTCAGGATCATTGATTCCAACGTCAAAAGTTACCGAACCAAGCATAAAGATACGCGCATCACGCAAATTATCAAAAAGTTTGTTTTCTACATCGCAACCAGTGTCTCCGCAATGATTAGCATAAGATACAATATACATATTTTAAATCTCCAATAGTCGATAGGTAGCATAAAGATCTCTAGTTTCAACATATCCAAATGGCATTTCATAATCTTGATCATATCCATAAAAGCATTTAATTTTTTCATGCTCGTCTAAAAGAACTGTATCATGATAAGCACCTTTATAGTTTTCTACTCGATGAAGTTTTTCATTATATTTGTCTTGAAATTCAATTACCCTTTGAAACAACCTTTGCTCAGCATCATCCCTGTTCATATACAACTCAGGGTACACTGGATCGGAATAGAAAGGAGGCAGTTGATCATCTTCTAGATACTTTTTGTAGTTTATACTTCCAACAATCGCAAACATGTTTAAATCTCCACTTCTTTAATTTCATAGGCTGCGGAAAAATCTTCCATATCAATCCAAGCACTTCGGGTAGTTGCCTCACCAAGGTTGCAGTTGCCTAAGATTTTATTGAACATTATAGCTCCGTCGTTCTTCTTTTCCACGCAATAGTCCATTTCTTCTAGGTCCAACATGATACTACCGAGCATTGCTTCGCGTGCTTCCAGAAGGTTGTCATAGATTTGTGGTGGTTGAACATTCAGCTCAACACGATCAAACATACAAGCTCCACTTAGAATAAATTTCTTCATTTAAATTACCTTACTTCCATATTAACATTAATCTTATGAATTGCGAAAGTTGTGCGCTCGCAGTCCTTATACATTTCTGCGATCGATCTGGTCTTAGAGAAGAAAGCATAGCTGGCATCATCTGGCAAGTCGTAAGAATATGTATCCATGTCATAGTTACTATAGTCAAGTTTAAAACCGCAGTTAAGAATTTCTTTCTCAATGCAAGAGACACATTCTTGATACGATTTGAAGAATATCGGTTTTTCAATGGTAATAGTATCTTCATCATATGCCCAAGAACAATTTACAATATACATTACTAGACTCCTTTAAAATATCTCTAAGTTAACTTTTACATCGACATTAAGATCTATCTCAGCTCTATAAATCTTAAATATAATGGAGTGACCATATTCATAATTGTATGTTTCAGCGTAGTTGCTGATCATATTAAAGAAAGCGAAGCTGCCTTCATCTTTTGAATGAGAGTAATGCTTAATAGAGTGCTTAATGTTTTTTAACTTAAAACCATTTGAGTTAATAGTCTCTTCGATATAGTCTACTCCCTCTGAGAGAGTTTCAAAAACTATTGGTTGCATCATCTCAATTTCATTATCGCAATTCTTGTGAACGCTGGTAACGATATACATGCTCATATTTTCTTTTTCCTTATCTCTTGTTCCGATATATATATTATAACATATATTTTACCAGTTGAGAACTTAATTTTATATAGTATTTACCTATAGATTATAACAATCGAATCATATGATTCTAACAATAAGACTTATACTTTCGTCTTATGGGTAGAATAAAATACTTGACAATTATCATAAGATATGCTATATTAATTTTATACTAATTAAAAAGAAAGGTATCTCAATGGAACGTATATTTATCACAGGAGACATACATGGAAATCCAATAGAGCGATTTTCGTTCCGCAAGCATCCAGAACTTCGACAATTAACCTCAGATGATTATATGGTAGTAGTAGGAGATTGCGGAGTTCCGTTTGGAACCCAAGCACCTTGGTTTAATGTCAATGAATTTGAATACCAGAAAAAGTGGTTGGAATCTCAAAAATATAATTTTGTTTTTATTGCGGGAAATCATGACGATTATGACTATATTGAAACTTTACCTAAAGTAATCAAGTTCCGCAACAAAGATGTGCGGAAAATGGCTGAGAATATTTTTTATATTGATACTCCTGGAATATATGATATAGCGAATAATCATTGTCTCATTATTCCAGGCGCTGATTCGCACGATATTTCCGATGGCATTCTAGATCCTAACGACCCAGACTTCTCGCAAACATATTCAAAGTGGAAAAAAGATTACAACAAGCTTTTCCGAGTAAACCACTGGTCTTGGTGGAAACAAGAGGCAATTGATCTAGATGCAATATATAATATGTGGGATGCTTGGTATAATCAACATTTCAATCTTATTCTTACACACGATGCCCCATCACTCTATTTTGATTGCTATGGCGGACGCTATCCCGCAACAGATGGTGAGAAAACTTTAGATCAGATTCGCCGTCACTTTAATTTTGATCTTTGGTTTCACGGTCATTTCCATAAGAATTATGTCTACGCACTTGACAATCGAATCATGTGTTTATTTGATTTTATCGTCAGTAGTGATTTAGAAGAATAAGAAAGGATTCTAGATATGTCAGTAGAGAATTTCATTAAAGCAGAAGATATGCGGTTAATGGCTAAGGCAGCAATCAAACTGAAGGAAGAAAAATCCAAAGAACACATTATGTGCCTTGGACTTTATAAAGATATTATTCAGAAAATTAAGACGGCAGCTGAAGCTGGTGAGAACAGTGTCTCTATGATGCCAGAAGAAGATGATTACTATATGAATCTTTTGGAGCAAAATAAGATCTTCCCAGAAGAGTCAAGAATCTTTTCACCAGAGTATCAAGAGGTAGCAGATGCTCTCCGTGACTTTGGCGGATTCCATTCTGTGTTCAGTACTGTTCCAGTAATCTATGATGATATGGGTAGCGCCGCACGAGTTCAGACTCTCACTATCTATTGGTGATTTTGATTGATCCTTCTTTTCTATTTTTCCTAGACAGAAGGATTTTTCTATATTATGATATATATGTTGAATTCTTTTAGGTATGTTTAATTAACATAATAAAGAAATGGAGAAGATATGAAACCAACTCTTGTAGTTATGATGGGACCTGCTGGAACTGGCAAATCCTTTTTAGCAGAAGAAATTAAGAAGTCTCACGATGATACTATTATCGTATCACGTGATAAAATTCGTTTCGCTCTTCTTCGACCAGAAGATGATTACTTTGTGGTTGAGCCTGAGGTCATTCGCCAATACTATTACAATATTAACTTTGGTCTACATAGCCAGAGACATGCTTATGTGATTGCGGACGCAACTCACCTGTCAAAGAGATCGCGTAAGCAATTTTTTAGCAACGTGAAAACAGACAATGTTCGAGTAGTAGGCATATGGGTTGAAGTGCCATTAGATGTTGCTCTTAAACAGAATAGGCAGCGGACAGGCAGGGCTTGCGTTCCAGAAAAGGTCATCAAGCAGATGTATAAGAATAAGCTTACGCCACAAGAGGATGAACGATTCGATGAAGTTATCTATGTAAATCCGCATGAGGATATGGCACTAGGTCGTGTCAATACAGGTATTACTTCTATTAAAGAAAAATTGCACTTGATTTGAGTTAGAAGGTAAGATAGTATGATAACCTATTTTAATCCACCGAATAATAATTTTACCGCAAAAGATATTCAAGAATATTACTGTCTTGCAGAATATAGATACGAACAGGTTGAACAATTATATTCCATGATAAAAAATAATATTAGGAATGCGGTCAATACAGGGTACAGTAATATTCATTATAACTTAAAGTTATTTGGCGATAACACCGACACTGTGGAGGAAATTATCGAGAGATTAAAAGATGATTACTTTAGGGTGGAGCAAGATGATGAATATGTAACTATCTATTGGGATTAAATTAAGGTACGCTTTGCGTACCTTTTTACTTTACAGAACATTTCTTTTGGATTATTATATAAATATAAGATAAATGAAAAGGAAAAATATGAAATATCCAGAAGACTTAACTTTCACGACTTTTAACTTAGCGACCCCTATTGACATTAAAGAAACTGAAGAGTATAAAAATTTTAAAAGACATTGTTGGTCTGCTTATTATTGCAGGCAGAATAAAGTAACCCTTTACTTGAGTAAGCTAAGTCAATTAGAAGAAGAGGCTTTAAAGCAGATTGAATCAGAAGGGTTCAAGGTTAGCATTATCTTTTACGAATCTGAAAAGACTCAACCTGTTGTAACAATTAGGTGGTAGAGAATATGAGTGAATGGGCATACATCAATGGATCTATCCTCGTAGAGGTTCCAGGAAAAACTCAAGAAGAAAAGGATAAAACTGTTGCGGCATTGCTCAAAGAACTTCCAAAGATCAATGGATCAGAAGGTCCAATGTGCGTTCAGGTTCTTATGCTTGAAGGATATGGTGAGCGACCTAATCCAAAATTCGTAGCAGCAGGGCTTATTGATGGCCCTATCAAGCAAGACTTTTACAATATTGTCGTCACTGGTTTTCTACGCGATATGCTTTTGGAAGAAGCTAAAAATAAGTTGAGCGATTTCTTAATTCAACTTGCAGATCGAGTTTTAGTTAGAAAGATGGGAATTTCTTGTCAGGGAATCAATGGAAACTATGAGCTAGAAGAAAGCTTCTATGGGCAGCTAGCTGTAGAAAAACTTGAAGACATGGTTGACTATGAAGCACGAGAGTCTTTTTATAAGAGGATCACTAATGGCAACAATTAATCCGCAATATTATCCAGAATCATATGATGATATTTTAAGTTCTTTTGTTCAAGAATCTTTTATGAAATGGCTTAATAATCAACAGCAGTTGATTAATTTCTATGAAAAGCAACGACACTGTGGTGTCAAAGAACTAGAGGATTCTGCAGCACGTTTTCAAAAGGAGAATATTGACAATATCGAAGGGGTTAAGTCTTTGCTTTCTTCTATTGGCGTGTATATTGGCTATAACATGGTAGGGTATCGTGATAAATGGACATTAGTAACATATGACATTGCCGTGTCACAATTGGAGTGGGAAGAGCAATGTAATGATTATTACGACTAGAAATTAAGGGTGCGCAAAGCACCCTTTTTATTTGCCTGAAGACTTTTCTTATGCTATAATATATTTATTGAGAGAAATAAAAGATTTAAGAGTTTTATCAAGTGAAAGAGAGCGATACATATATGGCTACAGAAAAGAATTATCGTCCCCTTACCTTTGATGATTATATGGGACAGGAACGTGCCAAGAAGATTCTGAAGATTGCTATTAAAGCAGCTAAGATCAAAGGTCAGTGTCTTGATCATGCTCTCATTAGTGGGGCAAGCGGATTAGGTAAATCGACATTAGCACAGATTATTGCGAATGAGTCTGGTCAGAATATCAAAACTTATTCTGGTCCCGCAATTAAAAAAGTGGAGGATATTGTAGATATTCTTTGTGAAGTTGAAGAAGGAGAGCTAATATTTTTAGACGAGATTCATTCAACGAATCGTAAGATTCAAGAGGTACTCTTCCTTGCTATGGAACAGTTTATCGTAGATACTTCTATTGATGGTATGCCGATGCGTCAAGAGCTACCGCACTTTACTTTAGTTGGTGCGACCACCGATTTAGATGGCCTAGAAGAGCCTTGCCGCAATCGTTTCCAGCTTCAAGTGCAGTTGGAGGACTATGAGAATGATACTATGACAAATATTGTCCGCAATGCTTTTAAATCTATGGATGTAGAATGTCCAGAAGATTGTTGTGAAATGATTGGACGTGTTTCTCGTAGCGTCCCCCGCAACGCTAATTCTTACTGTCGCCGCGTATATGATACAGCACTCGTTCTCAATGATGGAATCATCACTCCAGAAGTAGTGACAGATACTCTTGATCTTCTGGGTATCAATAAATATGGTTTAAATAATTTGGATATGAAATACCTTAAATGTCTTGCGGAAAACCGCAAAGCTACTGGCTTGGAAACATTAGCAATGATGTGCGGAACTACTAAGGGGTCTATTGAAAAAGTCGTAGAACCGTTTTTGATTAAGACGGGATACATTCATAAAGGTCCACGTGGTCGCTCTATTACTACTGCGGGAATGGAAGTTTATCAGGAGTGTAAATAATAAAAAATTTCTTCTTTAGGGCTGTCATTAACTTGACAGTCCATTTTTTTTATTATATAATATTATTAAACGATATGAAAGGAATTGAAAAATGTTTGTTAAGTGGCATCACGTTGAACGATTTGATAAACCAGATTGTGATGGTATCCTGGATGGATGTTGTTATGTCTCCTTTAAGCTTGATGGTACTAATGCATCTATTTGGGCAGATACAGACGGCAATATTCATTGCGGAAGCCGAACTCGTGAGTTGACTCTAGAAGAAGATAATGCTGGGTTTATGGCTTGGGTATTGTCTGATGATGTAGAAGCTGTTGAACTGTGTAAGTGGTGTGTAGCAAATCCCAACTGCCATATCTTCGGAGAATGGGGAGTAGGTCGTGTAGGCAATCTGAAGAAATATATCTGCGCAAAAGAAAATCACTTCTATCTTTTTGGTGCTTGTCGTTCTTTTGAGAAGGTAGACGAGGAAGGTAATCCAGTTGTAGAGTGGATTCATCCAGTCGATATGATGAATAAAGATATTCTAGCTAAGTATATGATTCCTATTATCGAGGTAGGTAACCCTACTCTTGAACAGCTTATGACAATCGCAGATAACAACCACTACCTTCTGCCGCAAGATATAAAAGGTGAAGGTATTGTTATCAATAATCCTGATTTCCTTAACCGCTATGGAAAAAACGTTTTGGCTAAGATCGTTCTAGACGAATATAAACAGAACAAGTCTAAAAAGCAGAGCTCCGCCCCAAAAGATGGCGAAGTTGAATCTTGGATCGTAGATAAGTATTGTACTGAAGCTGAAATGTCTAAGACTGCGGCTAAAATTTGCAATGCTATTGGAATCGAGAACGTAACTGATAGCGGCAAAGGTATCGGGATGTTTCTGAATACTCTGTTCCACGATGCTATTCTTCAGGAATGTGACGATTGGGGCAATAACAAGCGAGTGAAGACGATCAACTTTCCGACGATGAAGAATCTAACTTTTGTTGTTGGTCGTAAGTTCCTTGGACTTTAGGAGATATGATTTGGAAAATCTTACTTTGCGGAGGTTTGTAGAAGACGTTTCTGATGCTGGCTTATATTCAGTGTTGGCAGATGATAGCGGAAACTATATCTGGCTTGGTAAAGTAAATAACGTAGTCACTGACACTCCGCTTCTTTTGGACTTTGAACTACGAGACTTCTCTATTAAAGAGAAATATATTGTTCTATGGGATACTTATAACGATTTGCAAAGTCTATTAGATGATTAATGGATTGTGGAAGGGGAGAAATGAAGAGTAAAATTGACTATTGGACTCGTCAATTTTTAGATATTTACAAACGAGAACTTTATAATATGGGTTTTGAAAAAGACAGTGCAGCTGAGAAGATGCTTGTAACTACGCTAATGACTGCTTTTAAAAAGTTTTCTCAGGAGGTAAAGAAATAAATGGCACAATATATTATCTATGGAAAAGGAACTGAGCGTTGGTTTTCTAAGTATCATCAGCGATGGTTTGAGCCTGATAAGACTTTTAAGGCACTTGACTATAAGGGGTGCCGTGTGTCTAAGATTGCGGACGCTGGTTTCTATGATACAAAAGAAGAGGCTCAGGCCGTTTTAGATAAGGTTGGAGAAAAGCCTGGTCGAGTGTTTGAGATTAGAAAGGCTAAATAGTGCGGTATATCGGACAAGATATGGTGTGGCAAAATTTAGTACCTTATGTTTCTCAAGAGTTGAAACAAGGTCAGTCTTATAATGTTCGACTTTCTAGCGATAGCCCTCGAATAGTTGTCAATGGTCGATCAATAATTCCTGATAACGCTTCCATTCTTGTTAACTTTGACAATGGAGTTTCTATTCCCTATGCTCCTAATCTTTTTCATAACTTTTGGGAGGAGATTAACAGTGAATGTACTTGAGTCTAAGGTGCGATGAATGTGAAAACACTAATTGTAAAGTACGCCCATGTTCAATTGGTAGGAACGTGGGCTGTTCTCGTTTGGTAACAGAAGAGCAATCCATTAAATACTATCATTATATGAAAGAAGTATTGCCTTTTTTAAAAGGGTTTAAACCAGAAGCAGAGAAAAGAGAATATGTAGAGATTCTTAATTTCCTTCAAGAAATATATGTGGCTCCAGTTGGAAGAGAAATACGCTTCAAAGAAAAATAAATTGTCAAAAACATTTATCTTATATATAATTATTTTGTAAGAAAAAAAAGAATGGTTTGGGTATGGATGGTAATTATGATTATGTAAAAAAGACATTGACTGCTTTTATTAGTCACAACAAGAATGGTAAATTGTTGCGGGATATCTGCTATAATTGTGATATCACAGAGGCTGAATCTATAGAAGACTATTATGCAAAACGTGCTAACAACTCTTTTCCTTGGTGGGCAGCTGGAATGACAAAGTTTGTTTTCTCTATCCCAGATGTAGACAATTATGTGTTCAAGATACCTTTTTTGACCAGGTTTTGGTATAAAGGAACAAATAAAGAAGAACGCCTACCGCAAGAAGATTATTGTAAGTACGAGGCAGAAAATTATAAGTTGGCAAAAGAAAAAGGTGTGAGTGATTTTTTCGCTGAAACTGTCTATCTTTGTACTTTTAAAGATGTTCCAATTTATATATCTGAAGATGCTTCTATCAGCGCTTTAGATTATTGTTCTATTTCCGCGTGGCACGAAACATCGAATAGATCTAAACAATGGTCTTCCGCACATTTCGAACGACAACAAGGTTTTGGATTTGATGATGAATATGCACCGATCGCTTGGCTTGCGGATAGAGTGGACTTACTTAAAATTATTGATCTTTTGGATTTTTTCAGAGAGTATAAAATCGTAGATATTCATAGTGGAAATTTTGTCTATACAAAAGATAGTATCTTAATTATAGATTATTCTGGCTTTGGAAGGTATAGGTATGAAGACTCTTGTTAATAATGTAAAGAAAATGTCAACTTTTATTGTAGAAAATAATTTTGCGGAACCAGGATATTTTATTCACGCTCGAACTGTAAATGGAGCAATCTTTTTAAGTGAAGATTTTGATGAATGCTTAATTGAAAAATATCTTGACATATACAAGGCACTTGTAGTATACTTTAATGGTGGGGAAGTAGTTCTCTACAAAGTTGATGAAAATAACTATTATCCAGTAGAAGAGTTCCAACTATAAAAGGAGTTGTGATGGCTAATTTCAACAAAACCAAGAAGAAAGAAAGTTGCCTTACTTACGAAGGTGGAAAAGGCTATAAGCGAGATTCTTTGAAGGCTTGGCTTAATTTCTTGATGGGATCTTATTTTGAGCCGCAGTTCTATGAAGATCATGATACTCAACTAGAACGATTTATTGAACTTACCAATAAGATTGGTAAAGAATATGGTCCTGAGTTTGTTGCTAAATGCGCAGCATTTTCTCGTGATGAACTAGGTCTTCGTTCTGTGTCACAGCTTGTAGCAGCTATTGTTAATTCTCAGCAGTTTGAGAATAAACGAGCCTTCTTCCGCAATTTCTGCGTCCGTCCTGATGATGTTGCGGAAATCTTTGCGGCAATTGATGCTCTAGGTGAAAAGCGTTCTCACGCTCTTGTGCGTGGCGCAAGTGATTATCTGTCTTCTCTTGGAGATTATCAGATCGGTAAGTATAAGCTGAATGGCAAAGATTACAATATGTATGATCTTATCAATATTACTCACGCTCATTCTGCAGCAATTGATAAGTATAAAGTTGGAGCCTTAGAGTCTCCTGACACTTGGGAAGTTGCTATTTCTGATTCTGATCTGTCTGAAGAAGAACGTGATCTTGAATGGATTCGACTTGTCAAAGAAGAAAAGCTAGGATATATGGCTTTGCTCCGTAACCTTCGTAACATTCTGAAGGCTATTGACCATACTAAGTCACAGGATGCTCTTCTATATTTGCTCCGTCAACTAACAGACAATGATAAAATCCGTAAGTCTCGCGTATTCCCTTATCGTATTTATACTGCTTGGAAAGCTGTTGTACCTAACAGCTATCAGATTCCAGTCCGAGGCACTCTAGATCTAGAGTGCCAAATTAGAGATAGTCTTAGCTATGCGTTCAGCGTAGCTGCAGAGAATGTCCCAATGCTAGATGGTAACAATGTTGCTATCATTGATGTGTCTGGATCTATGGATAATTATATCTCTGAGAACTCCAAGGTTACTTATAAGCAAGCTGCGTCTTGTCAAGCGATGACGATGATTCTCAAGAATCCAGAAACAGTTGTAATTAAATTTGGCACAACGGCAAAGCTATGTCAAAAGTACGACCAAGTTTATGGTGACTGTTTTTCTTATATTGACTATCTAGTCATGAATGAAAATTGCGGATATGGCACTGACCTTGTGGATTTACCTAATATCCTCAATGCCCTTGGAGATATTGACCGTATCTTTCTCTATTCTGATTTTCAGGCAGTAGATTCTAAATCTTACTGGTTCTCTGATGGCTACAACTCTGTTAAGAAATTCTCAAAAACCGTTCATTCTATGAATGCCAACGTGTATAGTTTTGATTTGTCGAACTATAGCAATGCGGTGATTTCTGACGATGAAAAGATTATGTATTTGTCTGGGCTAAACGATAGGTTGTACTCAATCATTCCTCTTCTGGAGGACTCGGTTAAATTAGAAGATTACATCGCCGCAAAGCATTTTAACTAAAGAAGGTGGGGATTATGCTATCGCACGAAGAACTAGAAGAAAGGTTTCGGTATCATTCTCTTACTCCGAAGCAACGTCCATCTGCTGTTATGGCACACGATGCGGCTATGGGGCTTGCTGTTATATTAAATGGGCGTCTTCCAGAAGGAAGGGAAAAATCCCTTGCAATGACAAAGTTGGAAGAATGTGCTATGTGGGCAAACAAAGCTATCGCTCATTCAAAAGAAGATGAATAATTTAAGGGGGCTTCGGCTCCCTTTTTCTTTACTGATATTCTTTTTTATAGTATAATATTTATATCGAAAGAAATAAAAGTATCAATAAAGGAGATATAAAGATGGAAGACATTTCTAAATATGTTGAAGAATTGCGAGCCAATCCAAATGTGCATGAAAAGGATTTGGGGAATAACATTTCATCTTTTAATTTCACCAAGAAGGCTTTCAAGAAAGGTCTGTGGGATAAGCAGACTATCAAGTCACGAGGACTCTTTATTGATGTAGAGCAGAATAAGATTATTGCTCGCTCTTTTGATAAGTTCTTTGAAGAGCGTGACAAGAACGGTAAAACCATTGAAGAAATTGAATATCCTGTGACCCTTTACAAGAAAGAGAATGGTTTTTTAGGAATCACTTCTGGCGGAAAAGACGGGTCTGAACTTTTTATTGCCTCCAAGTCAACCGATCAAGGAGAATTTCGAGACATGTTCTCAAAAATTCTTGAGGCTCAAGTTGGATCATCCACGATGTCGGCTATGGCGAACTATCTTTATAGGAGCAATCAGTCTGCCATTTTTGAGGTAATTGATCCAGAGAATGACCCGCATATCGTAAAGTATAACCGTAAAGAAGTCGTATTGCTTGCACTTGTAGAAAACGAAATTGAGTTCAAGCAACGTCCTTATTCAGAAGTCAAGTGGTTTGCGGACTTGATTCGAGTAAAGCCTAAGCAAAAAGTGTATACCGCTACGACACCTGACACTCTTTGCGATTATCTGGTTTCTAACCTTTCTCAAGTTGATCTTGAGGGCTTTGTTATGGAAGATGCTTCTGGATATATGTTGAAATGGAAAAGTCCTTGGTATAAGATTTGGAAGCGTTATCGTTCTGTCCTAAAGAATCCGTATAAGCCAGTGAAATACTGGGTGAACCAGGGACTCGACCGCAATATAGTAGAACTTATTGAAACTTGGGGACCCCTTAATCCGCACGGAAATATTATCGAGTTTCGTGATTGGTATGAAGCTGGACTTGACAACTAATATAAAGATATGATACAATAGTTTTACAAACAAAGAGAGGAACACACCTTATGTTCAAAGAAGTAGACAATGTTTTTGATGCCAATTTAGCTATTATCGTATCAGAGAACTATGATTGCGGAAAGATTGTTGAAAAATTTTATTACAAGATAGATAAGACAGAAGACGTTTCTAGTTGTGTTGCGGATGCTGCACGTCAAATCTTTATTCCATTTGATATGACAATCAGTGTTTATAAAGTTCGTTTCGGTCGAGTTATTGGTCGTGAGTAATATGTTTGACTTTAATCCTTTGGAAGTAGGTAATCCAATGACTCTTGGTCTTTGGGAAGATCTCCAGGAGCAACATGTGAATGATGCGGTTGAGTGGCTTGAGAGACGTTATGGATACAATATCCCAGAAGATAAGATGTGGAAAGCTATTGAGAAATTTGATGTAGATTATTTTAGTTTACCGAAATGGCTTGCAGATAAGTTCGACAAATTTAATGTAATCTGATAACACGAACTAATGTAAAACTAATGTAATCTAATAATGTAAATTAGAAGGTGTTTGATTGAATAAGATTAATTTAGCGATTCCTTTTCATATGAATCACGAGCTGAATGATGCGGTAGCAGAGTTCAATATTTTGTATAATCGACAAGAAAATAACTTCGAAACGCTAATGGAATTTGTCCAGGAGTACCCAGACACCCGCATTAATATTGAGTTTGTAGGCGATGTGTCTGCCCCTAGCGTGGTAACATTGCGTCGATTGAATAGTGAAGTATACGTGCGATTGGTTGAGGGGAACAACAACTTTCAGTATATCAAAGAGTTGAAAGAAAAAGACTGTCTTTTTTTCTTTGATGCTCCATTTTGCGCAGAAAACTATTGTGAATTAGATGCTCTTATTGCTATTGGAGTAAGCGATATTTATGTATCAGGAGATTTATGCTATAATCTTCCAGAAGTAAGTAAATATTGTCATAGCTATGGGATCAAGTTGCGGACTGTGCTTAATCGTATTCCTAACACAGCATTCGATAAAGGTTCGAATCCTAAGTCGATGATTTTTCGTCCGCAAGACAGGCGAGTTCTAGAACATTATATTGATACTTTTGAATTTGACTGCGGTGGATACGTCTACGATTGGTCAGAGTTTGATGTTCTTTATCATGCGTGGTTTGTACGTGAACATTGGCATGGTGATTTAGCAGAAATTAACAAGGACTTAACAATTGAGTATCCCAATGATACGGTTTTTCCGCATTTCACAGAGTATAAAATTAGCTGTGAACGTAGATGCAATAAACGTATATCGAATCGTTGCTCTAAATGCGAGCAATTTTTAGAGATTGCGGAAACTCTCCGCGATAAGGGAGTGGCACTGGCTGAGTAATGGGCACTCTATTTGAGTATCCCATTCTTGGTTTTTATATATAATTATGATTGTCTTTCGAACAGTGACAGAAGAGAGAACAGACGGGAACACTTCAAGTATAACCGACAAAAAATCTACGGTTTATTAGTTTTTAATTGATAAGCCAGAAGTGTTTCGGAAAGGAATCAAATTGAAAACTGGTAAAAAAGCAATCTTAGGTATTGCTGCATTTCTTATTGTGTTTTTGGCTTGCGCATTATTGGTAGTATTACCTAAGACAGCCCTCGGTGAAGAAGCTGAGAGCAATCCTTCTAATTCAGAACAGATATTTTATCCTACGTATGTAAGAGAAGGATACACTTCTATGATAGAGTGGAAAAAAGATGTAAAGGACTATGCTGAGGCAACAGTTGTCAAGGGTCAGAACATCTTAAATAATTATAAGGAATATTTTTCTGAGGAAGAGCGGTCCGAGTTACAAGCTGTAATTGATAGGGCCAATATTAGTAATTGCTTTGCTCGTCTAAATGAATATTCTACAGAACTTGACTCCTGGAAAACTAAGGGACAAGAGAATAAGAAAATAGCAGAAGAGAAAGCTGCGGCTGAAGCAAAGGCGGCAGCAGCTAAGAAGAACAGTGCTTCAGCCCCTTCTTCTGGGAACAGTAAAACAGAATATCAAAAAGCTGTATCTTCTGGATATAGTGGTAGTTATAAAGACTTCTTGCGTGCTGGGGTAGTTTACTCTAATGGCAATAAGTTTACCTATTACTCTCAACGAGTTCTACCTGGTGGAGGCCTGAAGATTCCAGGTCGCCATACAGAAGGTGGCTTCGTGAAAGATGCTGATGGATATATTGTAGTTGCCAATAGTAAGGCAAATGGTACTGTTGTCGATACCCCGTTCGGAGCTGGTAAGGTGTATGACAAGGGTACTAGCAACAATCACTACGATATTTACGTAGAATAATAATTTAATATTTTTAAGAAAGACATTGACCGATAGGATTTGTTCTCCCTATCGGTCATTTTTATTTGACATTTGATTTTCTTTATGTTATAATATCAATATAATGAAAAAAGAAATAGGAAGGATTCTACTATGTCTTATGGTATCGAAGTAAATATGGCGGTAACTTGGAATGATAAGAACGGCACCGTTGATGGTGGCATTCACGTAACCGATTCTAATGGTCTTGATCTATCTAATCAATCCAGCGGAGAGACTTTAAATGATATGATTGAGGATCTTATGGGTGATACCCTTAAAGAGTTAGTAAAAGCCAATACTTCTCCACTTGACCGCAAGATTGCGGAACTCGAAGAGCAGTTGGAAGAACTTTATGCTCAAAAAGAGAATAAGGAATATGGACTAGAAGATGAATGTTCCGAAGCCGAGCAGGCTTGCTGCGGTCAATGCTGCAATAAAGAACTTGAAGAGATTGACAAGAATGAATTCGCTAAGTTGCTTGATAATATTCTTGATGGCACTTCAGAGTCTCATTTCTGGAATGAAGTTCTTTTTAAAAAGTAGTTTACAAATTAAGCTTTTATATTTATAATATAAGCATAATGATTTTAATTTAAGAAAACTATGGAGATAGAAGGTATAGCATGGCTCTTCCAAAAGCTTGTAATATTATGTTAAATGACGGTACTTATCTATACAATAGTATTCAAGTGCTTGATTACCTTCTTTCTCTTGGGTTTGTGCAAGAGGATCTAGAAGATACTCTTGTATGTGAATTAGACATTCCGCATCAAGAAGAAAATTGCGGCGATAATTGGGAAGCAATTGCTGATGGATATTATAATGCGTATCAAAATCTTTGCAATGAGGTAGACGCAGAGTGCGAGAAGTTCCTTGCTGGACGCAAGATCACTAAGGTTCAATTTGTAAATTGGTTGAAGAATATTATGGAAGATGCTTTGCTTAATTATTAATTGACAATTTCCAAAAGAAAATGTTATAATATAATTAACAAAGGAGGAAATATGAAATTTTTAATTGGATACAATGAGGACTCTGGATTTCTTGTTGGAGAATTAAGGTTCGATAATTATTTTTCTTTTAGTTGTGATTGTCTGTTGCCTTATCGTGAGAGTGATATTAACTGCTATGATATTGCGGCCATGTACTGGAATAATTTGTCAGCAGAAGATAAACTTTATCTTTGTGAATTGAACAATTGTTCGCCTCTTGAGATGCGTAAGATATTGCGTTCTAATAAAAGAGACTTAATTCATTTGAACTATGAAGTTGATTATACCACAATGCCAAAAATTAATGATGATGTCTTCTTTGATCTTATTTCGTGCGGACAACACGATCCGCGAGAGGATGATCCAGATTTGTTCATTCCGAAAACTCTTTTTGATCGAATTATGACAGCTTGGGATAATTATCATCTTAAAAATAGTTGTAATTCTAAAGAGGAGTACGAGGCTCTGGTTGATGCTATCTCTGTTTGTGGCTTTGATAATAAAGAAACTTGGTGTAATTTTGTTCTAGAAAAAATTAAGTAATATTTTTAAAATAGTTCTTGACAAATTATTTAAGCTATGCTATACTTAATTTATGAAGTTGAGAAAGTTCATTTAAATAATTTTAAATGGACAAAAGAAAGTAATTGACACGCTTGAATTTATATGTTATAATATTTAAGCATCAAATAAGTTTGAAGTTATCTTTAAAACTTTGGGACGGTTTAACCGCACTGTTTTCCATAACAGAACTGGCGGTAAGTGAGCGTAATAAATTCAGGATAATAATTTCTGGGTAGTAGCTACCAGTTCACGAGTGGGGTGCGCATACTTAAAACGCATAACAACTATTAGGAAATAAAGAAAGACTAAAATAGCTTCATAAGAACCTCCTTTATTTCCTAATAGTCATACTTAATTGAACCTATCTTATCAAGTGTTTGAGAATGGATGCCTTCTAGAAATTCATTATTGTCTTTTTCAATAGGTGACATAATTGACAATTGAGTATGATTAATTTGCTCCTTTAGTTCAATAGTAGAATATTAGCTTTGTAACCTAAAGACCGCAGAGCGTTACTGCGAAGGAGCACCAGTTGATAATAAATAAGTGATGGGAGTTTTCTTACTTCATATTTGTTAAACTGTGCGTTGCAGGTTCGAATCCTTGCCTTTTCCTTTTAATGAAGAAAAAGTAGCTCAATCTGGTAGAGCAACAGTGATTTTACAGAAAACTCAAAATATCCTTGTTTTTAAAAAATACCGCGGATGGGAGGTAAGGTATCTCACTGGCCTCATAAGCCAGTCAAAGGCAGTTCGATTCTGTCATCCGCTACCACTAACTTTATGTCAAAATATAACAATAGGTTAACAGACTTATATCATACAAATAGTGAACTTGTTAATCTACTGTTCTATTTTCCATAATAGAATCTTTTCACAATAGGTGAGTCGCTTATTGTTGCTGATTTGCGACTCACTGATATTTTTCGACCTAGTTCAATTGGCAGAACGCTAGACTTTGGATCTAGAGATGGGAGATCGTGGCTCTCGGTCGAAGCCAAAATCATTCGGGATGTGGCGCAGTTGGTAGCGCGCCTGCTTTGGGAGCAGGGTGTCGCAGGTTCGAGTCCTGCCATCCCGACCATTTGCGTCTGTGGTGTTCAATGGTAGCATGACAGCCTTCCAAGCTGTGGGAGCGGGTTCGAATCCCGTCAGACGCTCCAATACATATTAATAATGGTGAGATAGCAAAGTGGTAATGCTGTGGCCTGCAAAGCCATTATCGTTGGTTCGATTCCAGCTCTCACCTCCAATACGGAAGGATGGCAGAGCGGGTGAATGCAACGGTCTTGAAAACCGTCGATCCTAAAGGATCCCTGGGTTCGAATCCCAGTCCTTCCGCCATTAGTTAACAAATCGGTGCTGACTTTTATCAACTAAGTGAGTACTTGGCATCACAAACTAATAGCCGATTTTTAATAACATTCGGGAGTAGCTCAATTGGTAGGGCACTTGATTGTTAATCAAGATATTGTAGGTTCGAGTCCTACCTCCCGAGCCATTTTTTGGACAGTTGGCAGAGTGGTAATGCAGCGGATTGCTAATCCGTACAACGCAGAAAAGCGTTGCGTAGGTTCAAATCCTACACTGTCCGCCACGCAGGGTTAGCTCAACGGTGGAGCAGAGATCTCATAAATCTTTGGTTGTTGGTTCGACTCCAACACCCTGTACCAAAAGCATCATGACAATTGTTGTTGATATATCATCTTAGGATGGCAGAGCCGCACCTGAAAAACCTCGCTAAAATACCAGGACTGTGCGGCGCGATTTTTTTTCTTTACAATCTTCTTAAATTGTGTTACAATATAATTGTAAATAAATTTGAGTTATTTAAAACTTTAATATGATCACGGTAGTGTAATGGCAGCACGCATACAGAGGAGTAATAGCTTTGATATCATATGTGATGGAAAAAGAAGTCATGACCCTTTAGAAGCCAAACTTGATGTTGTAGATTCAGTTCGATTCTGAAACGTGATTTTCTATGCTTCTATTAACTGTTGATATAAATATAAATGCCGTGAGTGCAATCTTATTGTTTAATATTAGATATAAAAAGGAGAAGGTCTAAATGGGATTGGATATGTTCCTCAAAACTTCAGATAAAGATTTAGCAGAGCGTATGTACTATCTTAATGTTAAGCATGGTCGAGTTAAGGATTGCGATTTTGAATATGAGAGTGCAATGAGAGGAGAGATTTGCTATTGGCGCAAACAGTCTTCTATTCACAACTTCTTTGTTGAGCAGATTCAGAATGGCGTAGATGACTGCGGAATATATGATGTAGATCTAGGAACACTTAAAGATTTGTATAATCGAGTGAAGAAAGTTCTTGAGACAGGTGACGATAGCGATCTACCAACTGTTGATGGATTTTTCTTTAACGTATCTGATAATGGCTCGTGGATCCGCAATGGACTTGAATATACAAAAGGTTTTCTAGAAGATCTTTTAAATGAGATAATCGAGGTAAATGGCTACATTTACTACAAACGTAACTATTTTCCAGATAGTTATAACTGGGATGCTCGTATCGAATATTATGCCTCCTGGTAATCTGAAATAAAGTGCGTGATTGGTTTAAAGTTACTTCAAAATTTATTATGATACAGAAATTGGTTCGAATCCAATTCCATAGACATATTTCTTACAAATGAGATTTATAATATGGGTAACCCAGGTGGGAATTACTTTAGGCAATTTTTCCGCACTTTTGTTGTTAAATTTATTATAAAGCAAGTTGATGGGGGTTTTCTTACTTCAATGATCCAAATCGAAGGTCATAGGTTCGAATCCTATCCTCTCTCTTGGTACGGAGATTGGTAGCTCATGTGGCAGAGCAGCGATAAATTTTAGCAGAAAACTTGAAATATCCTTGCTTTATTTTATTAATTATCTCAAGTGATGGTTTCAAAACTTACTTCATTTGAACTTGAAATTCTCTTTGATAAAACACAGTTTTGAAAAATGTTTCCTTGAGTTAGCATAGTGAAATTTATACTTTACTAATTTATAACCACCCCACTAGCGCTCAATCTTTTTATAAGGTTGGGCGCATTTTTTATTGCCTTGTGAAATAATTTATGTTATAATATATTCATAAAGAAAAGGAGATAAAAATATGAGTATTTGGTTTTCAGCTGATTGTCATTTTAACCATAAAAATATTATAGAGTATTGCAATCGTCCATACGCATCTGTTAAGGAAATGAACAAAGCACTTATTGATAACTGGAATTCTGTTGTTGCTCCAGAGGATACTGTCTGGGTAATCGGTGATATGTTTATGGGATCTTGGAAGAATATTTCTGAGATTGTACCGCAGCTTAATGGTGATATTTATCTTGTTATTGGTAATCACGATTCTAAGCATCGTCAGGAAGAAATGGCAAAAGCGGGTATTCATATCTATGAGGCTCAGATTGCAGGGTTTCATCATGTTCAAGAAGTAATTCCTATGGCGATTCATAACTTTGGAGAGATTGAAGATAAATCTTATGAAACTGTCCGTGAGGCTATCAGAAATAATCCTGTTGATCCAGTAGATATTGAGGGCAAGGATGTTATCTGGCTCTATGGACACATTCACGATAATGCTCCAACAGGAATCCAGAAGGAAGACTATGGCGTTTATTCTTTTCACGTTGGAGTAGATACCAATAATTATACACCAGTCTCCTGGGATTATATTGTAGAGCAATATAAAAAACTCAAAGACGAAGAATGTAAGGATGGTCAGGTATCTTGATAATCTAAACATTTCCGACATTGAAGGAGCTAATATGACTAACATTATTGAACAGCTTGAAAACTGGGTAAAAGAGAATTATAATGCAGATGCTTGTGAATATACTTATGAACGCTCAGAAGGTAACAGTCCCGACTGTTTTGAAGATGGATTTGAATGTGGTATAAGTCTCGCCGCATTTGAGGTTGGCAAGATTCTAGGTATGGATATTGAGTACCCAGACCAAAGATTAGGACAGCTGATTACAGATTATTTGATGGATGAAAAAATATGTTTTAGCAAGACGATGATGTAACAGAATCGAGATTGGATTCATTTCTTAATAAAAATAGTACAGCGAAACAGTTTGCTGTTATGAAAGAAGTTATTATGAATTTATAAAAGTAAGGGGCTGCAATGCTATCGTTTTATTTATCAACCGTAATTGTTTGGATGATTATTTTTTGGTGTGTACTTAAATTGTATTCAAAAACATTTTTAAAACGATACGGCGAGTACATTAACATTGATAAGAAGCATAGCAAAGTTAAATCTTTTGTTAGTTTGTTCGTTATGTCTGCTGTGCCGATCCTTCGTTTTCTCATTATGATTTCGTTTTTCTACATGACGTTCTGCTCAGAAAAGAATTCTAAGGACATTACCGAAAGACTAAAGAAGGAAAACGAAGACGATTAAAGCAATTGTGAAATATTATTGTGATAGATGCGAAGATACTAACTCTTTACTGTTGTATGATTTTCATCTTATAGCTGCTTAACGTATACTTTAGCCATTCTATAAAAATTTATAGGATGGCTATTTTTCTATTTCACAAAATTCTTTTTATATGTTATAATAAATATATCGAAAGGAGATAATAAGATGATTAGTTATATTGCTGGTGTTAAGAACATTAACCTAGAAGATTTCGAAGCTTGGTCTGGAGGTAAACAGCGTTTAGACCGTATTAAAGATCTGCCTAATTGCATTGCTACAGTTGAAGGTCTTATTGATGAATTTGAAATTAACACTGGTCGTCCTATGACTAAAGAAGAAATTAACGATTATCTTTGGTTTAATCTAGATGATGATTTAGAATATGAAGGACTCTATAATCCAGAAACTGATACGTACTACAATGAACCTTATGAATGGATTGAGGACTAAATGATTGCACGAATTTACCAAACAAAAAACGAATGTGTTAACTATTACATGGAACAGTTTGATCGTTTCCCGTCAGACGTTCTTAATCTTGAATGCAATTACAATCTTTATACATGCGACACAAAGGGGTTTCGTTTTTCTGAATGGAACGAAGAAGAACAGGAAATGATACTTACTGGTCCTCCAATGTGGGATACCTGGTTTATTCCAAGAGATTCATTTTGCACGCACTTTATTACAAGCCACAAAGAAGAAGTGGCAAAATGCGGTTTTACTATTATCTACTATAATGGAGCGTTTTTTGCTCTTGGAGTAGACGGTTGCGGTTATTCATTTAAGGATGCTCATTTTAAGCCGCTATATGAGCTAGAAGGGTTAAAGTGGCATGATGAAGAATAACTATTTAGATGACTATCCAGAAGATTATGAGTTTGAAGACTATAATGATGACACAATCGAAGATGAAGTATTAGAAACAGTAGAGAGTTTAGATTATTCTCAGCTTGATTTTATCCAAAACTTTGTTCAAAAATATGTTGGGAGTGAAGAATGGTAGATATCATCACAGCTATTTTGATTGGTTTTTGTTTTGCGGTATTAGTTGGAGCATTTACATTTCTTGGTTATAAGAAATCTGAAAATGATACGAAGATCCGCATTCAAGAAGTTCAGTATGGTATCCCTAAGGAAAATAAAAAGACGGATTTTAATAATGGTTACACACCAATGTGGACTGAACGTCGTTGGTATCCTACTACGACCGATCGAGTAGATAACAATGATAGTGTTACGAAAATGAAAAATATTGTTACAAACACTTCGAATAAAGTGTGTGATCTTGATCCAACTACTGTTTTCCCGAAGGTAGAAGAATCAAAGAATTATAAGGCAGAGCCAAATGAGTCGATCGCATAAAAAGAATCCCTGGATTAAAGATAACCAGCATAATAAGAAGATATTTAATCGCAGAATTCGCAGAGCGTATAAAGATTATGATATGCCTTCTGGAAAGTATTACCGCAAATTGAATGACTCTTACGATCAATGTGATTATAAAATTTACATAAGTGAAGGAAAATGTGAATACATTAAGCGGATAGGAAAATAAATGATTAATGCGCAAGAAGCGAAATACCTCCAGAAGATAGACAATAGAACTTTATTAGTAAGCTGGTAAATATGAGTAAAGATGACACGTTTTACTTAGTAAAAATTCCAGAGCGCACCTTTTCTTTGCGTAGTGCGCCTTATCAAAAATGGAATGGCAATTTGTTCTTCGGTCATTATGAAGACGTAGAGGGCAAAAAAATTACCATACATCATCCAGAAAAGAAACTATGGTTTGACACAAAGAAAGCGGCTAAGCGTTATTGTTTAGAGCATGATATTCCTATTGAATCAATTGCAAAAATAGAAGTATAATGAATACATGTCAAGGAGCAACGATGTATAAGGTTGAATATACAGAGCCAATACCAATGTGTGAGATTCATTGTTTTAATCATATTTACATACCTGTTAAAGTTCGTGAAGCATTTTTTGAATCAAAACAAGCTGCTGAAGAATTCGTTTCTTCCTGGACTTCAAAAGGTGAAGTTTTTACTGCAAGAGTAGATCAAGAACGTTGGAGTATTAAGGTGAAAAGCAATGAAGTTATATGATATAGATGTATCCAAGAAGATTGATTATCTAGTTCATGGTTATTATGATGAACATGAAATGTTAGATAAACTTATTTATTATACTACTGAAGAGGCTCTTGAAAAAGCAGTGAAAGAGATTATTAAAGACGGACAAGTTCTTGGATTCGAAAAGGATGAATAAAATGGTAGCAGATTTTATATTTACAATTTGGATTGTTCTAGCGGCTCTTGGAGTGATTTATTTGTATGGTAAGGATGATAAGCGTGGGTAAGAGATATTTTATTTCTGATTTTCATTTCGGAGATAATACTTGGAAATGGGAACGCACACAATTTAAAAACGAAGAAGAGCATACTACATATCTTCTGACCCAAATTGGACGATGGGCAAATAAGCTTAACAAAGATAAGACTAATGAAATCTGGGTGCTTGGGGACTATGGGAGTATTGATTTTCTTTGGGCTATGGATGCGTTTGAATGTAAAAAGATTTTTGTATATGGAAATCACGATAAAGCTGAAGATTTTGAAACTTTTAAACTTTATTTTGACGAAGTTCATAGATACCCACAATTTCTAAGCCAAAAATTAGTTGTATCCCATTTTCCTGTTGCTGTTTGGGATTCTGCGGTATGCGTAGCAGGACACTTACATGCGTGTGAAATCGCGCTACCAAATTATATTAGTTGCTCTATCAACGATCGAGATTATAAGTTAGTAACTGAAAAAGAAATCTCTAGTGCATTTGCTCGTATTCCTAAATTTTGTACTCGTTTTTTATGGGAACCTTGGTCCGATCTTCCGCAACAGAATTTAAACCTTAATAGAAAAGATATTGTTTTTAATCCTGCCACGGGAATGATTGATATTGCAGCAAGTCGTTGTAAGAAAAGTTTTGACACTAGTAAAAATTTTTGCTTGAATCCTAAAAAATAATGTGATATAATATATTCACAAGGAAAAACAAATATTGCTAACAATGCGAGGTTGAGATTAAGAAATGATTAGCGATGAAAAACGCAATGAAGTAGCAGATAAACTACGTGACATTGCAAAAGAAGAAGATATCGATGGTTATTCATATACAGAGTTGTGGGATAAGCTTATTGATCTTATCTATGATGACCTTGAAAGCTATGAGAATGCTACTTGCGCAGATGATTTGAGTCTTCTTGCTAATCTGATTGACCGACCTGCGGTAAAGCCAGTTCGTCCGTATGATGATATGCCTGATTACGTTTTCTGTGGCGAATGCAACACTCAGATTTGGAATTCTGCAAACTATTGTCCGCAATGTGGCACTAGATGTGTTCCATATGGTAAACCGTTTTTTGATGATGAAGATAGGAAAATCTATGAAACTATATGTAGCAATGTACAACAACGGTGAGCAATGGGAAGACAATTATGAGGACGTAGAAGCTGTGTTTTCAACGTATGAAAAAGCGGTTAAATATATCGAGGATCAGGGTTACGTAAAGAACCCCAATGATAAATGGAAACAAACATGGGATAATGCAGAGCCAATGGATGATACATACGGAGCATATTCGTACATGTTCATTGATGAATTCGAACTTGACAAGCCGAAGTGTAGCAATGCTATTAAAGAGTCTTAAAGAAGTGGAAAAGAGAGCAGTATGATAACCAAGGGAAAATTTACAGAAATTATGAACCATTTACGAGATCGTGATGATATATCACGAGAAATTCTTCAAGTTCATCTGAATTACAAGATTCCTGTAACTGAGGCTAAATTTGCTTGCCCACGTGATTTTGGAATTGAAGAGATTGTTTTAGATCTTCTTGTAGATATTTTCCGTGATGACCAGGAACTCATTTCAGTTTGGATTGTTGATGGAGATTATGGTAGAAATGTCGATGGAAGAAAGTTTTTTTGTAACAATAAAGAAGTTGATTTGGATACGCCTGAAAAACTTTACGATTTGCTTTTGGATTTCTATGGACGAATCGAGGCCGTATAATGCGTGACCCAGAACGTATTTCTAAAATTTTAGATGATATTGAGGAAATTTGGCTACACTATCCTGATATGCGATTTGGTCAATTAGTTACTAATTTTGTGGTCCAGGGATGCAACGATAATTTTTTCTATCAAGAAGATGACATTACTCAAGAAAAGTTGAAGCGAACAAAGGAATTGTTTTAATAATGAAAAAACTTATAGAGATCATTCCATATGTGCTTCTTTATGTTGCGATAGTCACTTTGTGCTTTTTATATCTTCCTTATTTTCTGATTAAATATTTTGTAGCTGTGTTACTTGCCATAGTTTTTGGAATTATATTGTTGTGTTTTGTTATAGCAAGGATTGAATAATGAAAAAACTTTTTATCGGCTTTGTGGATTTTATGGATTTTATGGAGCAAAATCATATTGTCATATGTACCATCCTTCTTCTTAGCCTTGCTTTTATTCTCAGCATTCCAATATCAGTAGCTTTCACGTGGCTAATGTGTAATTTTCCTTGGCTCTTTGTGGGAATCGTTGTATTTATACTTTTAGGAATGTTTCTTTATAGTATGATAGATTATTTTTCAAATTGGAGGTAAAATGAGCGTTGATCATAGTGCTCTTATGTGGTACGGATGGTATGTAAAGCCAGATAAATTAGAAGAAATGTATAAGCATACCAAGGAATATCAAACTCGTCTTGAAGATGGTGAAGATGAAGAGTGGTTAATGGATGAATACAATTCTTGGATTTTTGATTCGCAAGAAGAAAATATTAAGTCTTTAAACGAGTATTGTGATTATCATTATGCCTATGCTGCCGTAGGAGTGTTCTTTGACCCAGGAAATAAAACGGTTTTTGAATTTACAGAAGAATTGACTCGACGTTTTGGGGAGTTAACAGAATGGTGGGGAGAGACTTTTTTGCCAGATTATCCTATGCCGTGTGATTTTAAGCTCCACATGGATGTTCGAACTTGGTAAATATTTTTTCTTGACTTCTGGGTATTCTTTTGTTATAATATATTTATAAAGAAAAAGGAGATATAAGATTATGGGAAGTCATTTGACTAAGAAGGATTACAAGTTTTTTGATATGGCACGTAAGGTGGCAGAGCAAAGTGATTTTGAAAATTTCCATCTAGGTGCAGTTTTAGTTTATCAAGGTCGAGTGATTTCTACGGGTTGTAACAGCAATAAGACCCATCCTCTCCAGAAGAAGTACAATAAATATCGACATTTCAAGAAGAGTAGCAGACCCATTAAAAACAGTCTTCATAGTGAAATAAGCTGTTTGGTTAATATTCCTAAGTGCGTAGAAAATAATATTGATTTTACTCGTTGTAAAATTTATATCTACCGTGTCCCGAAGAATAAGAAAATGATATGTGGAGAATCTAAGCCTTGTCCCGCTTGCGAGAAGATGTTGCGGGATAAGGGAATTCGAAAAGTGTATTATACAAGTAATAATGCGTTTTGTTATATGGAGTTGTGGTAATATGAACCAACGAGTTAAGTTTATTCCAGAGCGTGAAATGTCTACTAAGATGAACGCTTATAATAAGGAAAATGGTACAGATTATTGTTTCATTTGGAACGCGGACTACTGTTATTTGCGAGATATGAACTCGTCAGTGCGGTTAGACGAACAAGAAACTATTGACTTTATTCTTGTACTATTGGGTGATATTAACAGTCTTCCAGCGGTTATGGAAAATATGACACTTTATCACGATATGTTCCGAAAAGTTTATATTCTCTATTGGGAAGAGCTAGAAGATGAATGGGCATAAATCGACCTAATATAATGCGAAAGAAACTGTCAAACAGTTAGAGGAGAGCAAATGGACGAAGAAGAAAATACTTATCCAATTGATGGGTATGGAGAATTTCTTAATAAATATCTTATCAAAGATACTAATGGAGTCTACACTAATCAATCCTATTTAGTTCCCGTTTATAGGGTAAAAGAAGCCATTAATTACTATTTCGCAGATGGTGAAAAGCTAGGGAGCTGGGGTTATTACCCAATTGTGGATTGCCCTTTTGGCGATGAAGCGAAATATATTTTCTAATGCCTAAGACTCAAAAGAAAATAGTCTTAATATGCGGAAGCAAGGACGTTGATTATCTACCAAATGTTCTAAATAAAGAAGAAATTGGATGCGTTATTAACAGTGGAGAAGATACTGTTGATTGGCTGAGCGAGCAATGGGCAAAAAGAAATAAAATAGAATATCTTGCTTTTGCTCCCAATTATAAGACCTGGTTGGATGAAGCTGAGGAAGAAAGAGACAGACAGATGGTTAATTTCTGCGATGAAGTTGTCTTCTTTTGGAAAAGCTCTAATGATAGATTAATCAAACTAGGTAAATATGCTAGAAAACATAAGAAAAAAATTACAATGAATTATATAGAATAGGAGAAAGAATGTTGCGAATGAATTCACTTCAGCGAGCATTGGTTGCAGCTGGTCTTGCGGAAGAACCCAAGGAACGCAAACATAAAGGCAAGGTGTTTCATTGCAATAAGTGTGGCGAAGAAATGGTAAATCCAGACGATATAAATGCTATGTATTGTCGCAAGTGCGGAAATTATTTTATTTTTTCTAAAAAGGATTGACATATAATGAGAGTTTTTGTGAAAGACCTTCAAGTTGAACTTAATCGTAAGTACGATGCTGGTCTTATCGTTGACGGAGAATGGGGTCCCAAAACTCGTGAAGCCTATATCAAATATTGTAAAAGGACTGATGTTTAATGAGAATATTAGCTATGCCAAGAAAAACTGGAAAAACAATAACTCTTCTTTATGCAAGCCTAGCTACAGGTATTCCAATTTGTGTTCGTAATTACAATGCAAAAGAGTATCTAATGAAACAAGCTCGTGGTTATTTATCATTGGATATCCCGAAACCCGTTGATGTTAACATTGATCGTATTCCTTCAGAGATTTTTGTAGATGAACTGACAGATGATCTCTATCGAAAGATTGTTCTAAAGAATCCCGAGGTGAAAATTATTGCGGCAACTATCTCATATAATTCTTATTGGTGTACTTTAGAATTTTAATTTAAAGCGTTAGTAGTTTAAATGGACAAAACAGGACACTCCTAATGTCAAGATTGGGGATTCGAGTTCCTCCTAGCGCGCCAGAGGTTTTTATTATGAAACATTATACAGCAAAAGATATTAGAGTTTTAAACTCTTTATACAGACTTCCAACTTCAAAATGTAAATTAATTTTTGAAATGGCAGATGACAAATTTCATGCAGAGCAATTAGCAAAGCTTTATTATAATGGCAAGACTATTGAAGAGATTATTGCTATGCTGATCTATGAGACTCGCGAAAGGATTGATCGCCCAAGTATAACTAGGTATATTCCAAAAGAAAAATGGGGAAATAAACTAGGTAATGGCTATTGCGAGAATTGCGGAACAGAGTTATGGCCTTCTGCCAATTATTGTCCGCAATGTGGCTTTTTAATATATCATCCAAAAGAAGAGGAGAATAATTGATTACATTTATTTTTGGGATTATTGCGCTGATCATCTCAGTGATTGGCTGGAAACTTTTTGTTCGTGCAAAGAAAAACTCTAAGGAATACACTCGTCCGCAACGTGAAGATTATCATTTTCAATCAGATTACAAAGACGCAATGATTGAATATGACCTCAAAGTAGGTAACCTTCCTGTTAGAATGGTTGTAAGTATTGTTACTACTATCCTTGCTATTTTACTTCTTTTGTGTTCTGTAATTTATAGCCAGGATGTAGGCGAAGTAAAAGTGCTTCGTAACATTGGCGGTTCTATTGCTAGCACATCCAGTGATGCAGGATTCCATATCAAGGCACCTTGGCAGGATGCTATTACATATGATATTCGCAACAATGTTCTATCATTTATGGGCGAGGAAGAAGCTGATCAGTTTGAAGGCGGATCCGCAAATGGCTCTGCTGTGACTATCTCAGATCAGTCAGGCACAACAGCAACGATTGATATTCAGTGCAATTATTCATTAGATCCATCTGCTGCTGAGCAACTTTATGCGGATTATGGCACTCAAGAGAATTTTGTAAAATCTATTTGCGCTGTTGACATTCGATCTATTCCTCGTGAAGTTAGCGGTCAGTTTGATACTATTAGTATTCTTACTAATCGCGGTAATTTTACCAGTGCAATTCAAGAAGCATTAACTGAAAAGTGGAAGCAGTACGGTCTTAATGTAGAGCAAGTTTCTGTTCAAAATGTTGTCTACCCGCAGTCTATTAAAGATAAATATAGTGAGGCAACTGCGGCAGAAATCGCGAAACAAACCAGCCTAAATCAACAGGAAGTAGCAAAGGTTGATGCGGACACCAAGGTAATCCAAGCAAATGCAGAGGCTCAAGCAAATGAGATCCTCCAGAAATCTTTGACCGATAAGGTTATTCAGAGTAAGTATATTGATGCGCTCAAAGAGATCGGTCAGAATGGCAATCTTGTAGTGGTTCCAGAAGGTTCCCAGCCTCTTGTAAACGCTTCTAAGTAATATTATTGCCGCCAGGACGGTGCTAGCTAAGCTTTCCTAGCGAAAATAGAAAGCCCTCTGGAGAGTCCTGGGAACCTCCTGTCAGTTTTTGAAAGGTAGAAAAGTGAAGATTAATCGCAACGATTGGGAAGATTACGACCTATATGACGATGAAGAAGAGTTTGTCCGCAAATTTCCTCTTAAAGAAGAAACTCAAACTATCAAGAAAAAGCATGAATTAATCCGCAAATCGCGCAAAGTTAAGGCGAAAGAGCGTGAAAAAACTGCAAATACCGATAACGCGTGAAGTTTATGACTACGATTTCGGTGCTGAATCTTTCTCGCGCGTGGGGAATTTTTGATATTGACTGGTCAAAAAATTTTTGATATAATATAAATATTAAAGAGAACCGAGGAATAATAGATGGAAGATAGCATAATCCAGGACGGCGTAAAGGCTCACCTTGATTTCTTTAGAGAAAAATATCCAAATAAAGACTGGTTTGTCATTGCCGCACAAGGGTCAATGAACTATGGAATGTTTGATGAAGATTCTGATGTTGACACAAAAATTTTAACTATTCCATCACTAGAAGACTTGGCATTAAACAAGCCTCCAATTTCTCATACGCTTATTCTAGATAACAATGAGCATTGTGATGTAAAAGATATTAGAGAATATTTTAAAATTGTTCGCAAACAGAATATCAATTTTACAGAGATCTTTTTCACAGACTATTGGCTTGTCAATCCTAGCTATACAGATCTGTGGCTGACATTACGCAATAATGCTGAGTTGATTACCACTGGAAATTTGAATAGACTAGGAAAGTGTTGCTATGGAATGTGCCAGGAGAAGGCTCATGCTCTATGTCACCCATACCCATCCAAACTTCATCTTTTGGAGAAGTATGGTTTTGATTCCAAGCAACTAACTCACGCTATGCGAATGCAGGATTTTTTGACTGATATTTTGGAAGGCAAAACTTTTAAAGAGAGCCTAATTCCTCACAACCCATCATTGTTAATGGCAATCAAACGATACAAGATAGAAATGTCAAAAACTGATGCTATTGAAAAAATGGAACTGGTGTGTGACGCGGTAAAAGATTTATCTGATAAAATTATTGCGGAAAATAAAGATGAATATAGTCCAGAAGCAGATAAAGTATTGAATGATACTTTAGTTGCGATTGTGAAAAATTCTATTGAAAAGGAGTAGAATTAAATGGCAAAGGCAAAAAAGTATAAGGTTATGGCTGGAGAACAGTTTATTGGTCACTATCATGCCAAATCTCCATTAGCTGCTGTAAAGAAAGCTATCACCGCGAACTATCGTTACCGCAAAGATCTCTTGGAAGACCCATCTACTATTTTTTCAGCTCAAAAAGGGTCTATGAATGCTGTATACAAGTTTGTAGCTAGCGGTCAGGCGGTTCGATAATGGCACACAATCGAATTATTGAAGCAACCTGGGACCCAGAAACGCATACATCTACTGTGGTGAAGTCTAGCCAATATGGCACCTTTACCCGCAGCGTAGTATGTGACGAACAAGACTTTGATATCGAAAATCGCTGGGATGGCTGTAACATTGCGGAGTCTAAGTGTGACCGCGCTATCCAGGAGACTAAGGTAAAGGATATGTACTCTCGCTGGAAGGAAGCAGGACATATTTATTATGTTCTGTGCGGACAGAGCGACTCTAAATATACCCAGGATTGCGACTTTGCGAAAGACTTATACCGTATGGTGATCAATGCTCGTAACCAATATTATAGCGAGAAAAAGAAATTAGAACTTATGAATAAAAGTATTGGCAGCAATGTCCATTGGTTGGCTGAGCAGCGACGCAAGTGGCGTTCTGCAGCACAGAATAAGAAATAATTTTAGGCTCCTGCGGGAGCCTTTTTATTTTCTTGACATTTATCTTATCTTATGATATACTATAGGTATTGATAGAAAGGAGAATCCTATATGCGTATGAGTCCTTGTCCTGTTTGCCATCAACGAAATGTAAACGGATTCAAGAAAAAGCAAAAGTGGTATTCTACGTGTTATAACAAAGAATGTCGATTCACGACTGAAGTAGGTATGCCTACCCGCAAAATGTCGCGTTATAACTGGAATCGACTTTATGAGCATATGACTGGTGAGACTTTGCCAGATGAAGTTTGCGGCCGTCAGGATCGTGCTTTTATGAAGAAAGAAATTGCAGCTGGAGTTCCAGAACTTGTGAATTGCTTTACTCAAGAAGATTTTGAGAAATGGGAAAAGAAATATTCTTATGATTCGATTGATTGGGTGAAGGAAAAAGGTAAGAAAGCTGGAGCTAAACGCCGCAAAGAGCGAACAAAGGAGCGTGAAACTAAGCGTGAGCAATAATAGTTACAGTAAAGACTCTATTCAAAGTCTTGACGCTAGACAGCATGTCCAATTGCGAAGCGGAATGTATGCTGGTGACACATCAACTCCCAATCAATTGCTTTTGGAAATGTTTAGTAATGCTTTAGATGAATATTCCATTGGACACGGTAAGCAAATTCTCGTAACGATAAATCCCGATGGCGTTTGTTGTGTCCGCGATTTTGCGCAGGGCTTTATTTGCGGTGAGACACGAAATGATGGTAAGACTGTTCTTGAAGCTTCGTTCTCTGTTATCAATACTTCTGGTAAGTACAGCGATGATGGTGTCTATGAGGGGTCAAGTCTAGGTCTTAACGGTGTTGGCTCGAAAATTGCTACTTTTCTTAGTGATTGGCTAGAGATCCGCACCCACCGTGACGGTAAGTATGAATATATTCGTTTTGAAGACGGTTTAAAAACTGATCAACAAGTTGGGAAATGGGCAGATGAAAACGATCCACACGGAACCGTTGTAACTTGGTTGCCTAGTAAAAGATTCTTTGAGACGAATAAAACACAAATTTCTTATTTTAAAAAGTTTTTTGATGATATTTCTTGTCTTTGTCCAGGGTTGGAGATCGTTCTTTCTGATGGGAAAAAGGAGTATGCATTTTCCAAGAGCGGAATTGAGGACTTAATTTCTAATCATCTTAATGGCGAGATCGAGACTGTTTCTAACCGCTTCAATTTAAAGAATAATAAATTGTCTTTAGCTTTTACTTATACAGGGAAGAGCAGTTGTGATATCATTTCTTATGTGAATTATGGATTAGTAGAGACTAGTCCGCACATCACTTTGATTAAATCTACAATAACTCGTGTTTTAAATAATTGGGCACGAGAAAATGGTTTACTATCCAAGAAAGACAAGAACCTTGATGGTGCAAGTCTTCAAGAGGGATTGCTTTTAGTTTGCAATATAGTGTCTAAAGGTGTATCTTATGATGCGCAAACAAAGGGTAAGATCGTTAAGATGGACACTTCACCTCTCGATTCTTTCGGAGAAATGCTAGAAGTTTGGCTAGATAATAATCCAGAAGATGGGAAGAGCATTATTAACCAAGCTGTTGTAGCTAAGAAGGCTGCAGAAGCAGCAAAAAAAGCTAGAGAAGCAGTCAAAAGTAAATCAAAGGAAAAAGATAAAGTTTTTAAACTTCCTACTACCCTTGCGGACTGTTGGGGCAAAGACAGAAGCAAATGTGAACTTTTTCTAACAGAAGGAAAAAGCGCAATGAGTGGATTAGTAGCTGGACGAGATTCAAAGTTTCAAGCTGTCTATGGTGTTCGCGGAAAAATGCTTTCAATCTTAAAAGTAGCCCCAGGGAATATTTTGAAAAATCAGGAAATTAATAATATCATTCAGGCTTTAGGGCTAGACTATGATCCTAAAACCGCAAAATGTGTTTATGATAAAAATAAACTGCGCTACGACAAAATCATTGCTGCAGCAGATGCTAAATAAAATTGGCTGTGTTATATTTTTCTGTTAATCAGCAGGGTTCTTCGGAGCTAACGGTGAAACCTGAAAATGGCAATACCGTGGCAATAAAAATGCTGTATCGACTATCACCGAATCGGGTGAGTAGATTTGCTATTGATACGTGAATCGAAAAAGTATCTTGCGGAATTCCGCAATAAGATATAGTCAGGTCTTATAGAAATATAAGAATAACTGGATTTTGATGGCTATGCAATCGAAAATTTAATGTTTAATATTTTTTGGTATATTTGTCCAGAACTAATTATCAATGGACATATTTATAGTTCTGTACCACCGCTATATCGTGTTACTACAAAGAAGAATGAATATATTTATCTAAAAGATGATAATGCTCTCGAAGAGTACAAGTCAAAAAATATGGATAAAATTCAGTTTTTGGGTAGGATGAAAGGGTAAGAGATAGTCTGGCCCTTATCTATTTTTCTGTTTATCAGCAGGGTCACAAATGTGGCTAACGAGGGAGTCTGACCGCTATTATGAGTAATATTTGGGCGAATAAGGGTTGTCTGAATATTCTAATATTCATATATAGTAGAAGATAATCTCGTGGGTATTTTTACTATTATATAAATTATCTTCTAACTTATTTATAGAAAGAAGGTAATTTATGAGTTTTCAAGATTTGCACAAACAGTATAAACGTCCAGAAAATATTACTGGAATTTATAAAATTACAAATCTAATAAATAATAAAAGTTATATAGGAAAAAGCATTCATATTCCAAGGCGCTTTTTTGAGCATAGAAATCCAAATGAATGGAAACGCACTCCAAATAAACCATTATATCTTGCATTCAAAAAGTATGGACTGGAAAATTTTACTTTTGAAGTGGTAGAAAAGTGTCCTAAAGATAAACTGAATGATAAAGAAAAATATTGGATTGCTAAATTAGATACTCAAAATCCTAATAATGGATATAATATTACTGCTGGTGGTGATGGTCATGACCCAGATGAAAATCACCCAAATCATAAATTGACCAGACAGGATGTTATTGATATACGTACAAGATATAATAATCTAGAACGTAAAATGGATGTAGAAGAAGATTATAAAACTAAAATCGGTCCTAGCGGCTTTGCTAAAATCTGGAAAGGCGAGACATGGAGCGATATTATGCCAGAAGTATATACAGAAGAAAATAAACGATTTCATAAGAACGATACTGGGTTAAAAGGTTCTAAAAATGGCAGGGCGCTATTGACAGAACAAGACGTTTATAATATTCGTATGCGTAAAAAGCAAGGCGAACATTGGGAAAAAGTTTATGAAGATTATAAAAAAACTGGCATAAAAAAATCTTCTTTTTATCTTATTTGGGATAATCGAAATTGGAAACATGTAATAGTAGAATAAACCTGTAACGACTATCCACGTTGTTGTGGAGTATTGATACTATTGATACGTATCAAGAAAAGGTAGACTACTTTTTAAGTAGAAGAAATAGTCTGTGCTTAGTAAAAATACTAAGACTAACGTAGGCGAGCAGGATTCAGATGAATTAGCTTGTTGTCTATTAGAGCCTGAGACTCGTAATTTATATAAATTGACAGTTTCAGATATTGAAAAGACAGACAAAATGTTCAAAGATTTATATGGTAAAAATGTAGAACCTCGTGTAAAATTTTTAGAGGAGCATTTGGAGGAAGCAAGAATTGACTAGTATTGATGTAATTGATGAAGTACAACAAAACTTCATCGACAGCTCATATGATGTAAATACAAATCGCGCTTTTCCCGATGTACGTGATGGGTACAAGCCAGGTCAGCGGTGTATTTTATGGGATATGTATACAAAAAAATACACTCACGATAAACCGCACGTAAAGTCTGCAAAGATTGACGGATCAGTTGCGGCTCTCTATTGGCCTCACGGCACCACCGCGATTTATGAAACATTCGCTCGTATGTCTCAGCCTTTTACTCAGAATGTCCCAGATGTGGAATTTCACGGGGCAAATGGTAATATTATTCTTGGTGGCGATGCAATTGCCGCAGACAGGTATACTGAGGTACGTCTTTCTAAAATTACAGAAGATTATGTGTTAAAAGGAATTGAGAAAGACTCAGTTCCCATGACGCTTAACTTTAGTGAAGACGAACATATGCCTGTCCTTTTACCTAGCGTTTTCCCACGTCTTCTGGTCAATGGTGCGCAAGGAATCGGAGTATCTGTTGCTAATGTCTGGTTACCGCACAATCTTACAGATACAATTAATTTGATCGGGAAATATATTCGTTATGGAAAATTAGATGATGAAGAGTATTATCCTGATTTTCCTACTGGCGGAGTGATCATAAACAAAGATGAACTGTCAGAAATTAACAAAACTGGTAAAGGAAAAGTAATTCTTGAAGCTGCTTATCGAATTGATGGTAAGGAAATCATATTCTATGAAATGCCATATCAAGTTTACATTGAGCCTACTATCGAAAAGATCAAAGAGCAGATTGAGAAAGGTAACCTAAATGGGGTCAAGTCTGTTTTCAACAAAAGTGATAAAAATCAAATCGCGTTAGTAATTGAGTGTCAACGTAATGCCAATCCAGAAGAAGTGTTAGAACAATTATTCCAATATACTCCATTGCGTTCTCAATACAATGCTAATCAAAATGGTATTATCAGCAAAACTCCCATCCTTTTAAACCTTCAACAAACAGTAGATGTATATGTAAAGCACAATCTTTCTTGTATTAAAAGAGAGCATAAATTTGATTTGAAGAAAGCTAAAGAGCGTATGGAGATTTTACAAGGTCTTCATAAAGCACTTGCTAGCATTGATAACATCATTTCTATTATCCGAAAAGCTGAAAACAGTTCTGTAGCAAAATCTGAGCTTGTCTCTAGTTTTGGATTTACTGAAAACCAAGCTAAGGCAATTCTGGATATGAAGTTATCTAAACTAACTCGTTTGGATGGCGTAGCGATTGATAAAGAAATTGAAGAGAAAAACAATCTTATTTCTTTTTGCGAAAAAGTGATTGCTTCTCCAAAAGAGCAGGAAAAGATTCTCCTAGATAAACTGCGGAAGATGGGTAAAGAATACAAAAGCGATCGCCGCACCAAAGTAATCAACAAAGAAGTTGTCAAAACTAAAAAGGCTACTGCATCAAAGAAGGAACCAGCCGTTGAATCCGTTGTTATTGCTCATAATCCACTTGGGTACATTCAGCGAATCCCTGTCTCTTCTTATAAGAAAAATAATTTTTCTGCTTTTAAGACAGATACAACAAAATTTATTTTGCTTTTCTCAAACTTTGGCAAATTTTATCGTGTTAAAGTTGGCAATATAAAGTCGTGCGGATCTAGCGATAAAGGTACAGCGATTGGTACTTTGATTAAATTGGAGCCAGAAGAGAAAATTTTAATGGTTCTATCTAACGCAGTTAATGAGAAAAAACCTTATCTCGCATTTGCTATGGAAAACGGTCAGATTAAAAAGACAAAGACCGAAGAATTTGTAGGTAAAACCCAGAATTTAAAGGGTATGGTTGCCACAAAAGTAGATGGTAAAGTTGCGGATATTGCTGAAACCAACGGCAACGATTTGATTCTTGAAACCGACAAGCATATGTTCATTCGCTTCGATGCAGAGGAAGTTCGAGCAACTGGGCGAAATTCTTTTGGCGTGAAAGGAATTACTTTGCAAAATTCCGATCACGTGGTATATTTATATGTAGTTAATAAGGGAGAGGATTGGAATGGTATTCCTCTCCGCAAACGTGGTGGAAAGGGTCACTATTATGAATTCCACTAAACATGGTTATAAATATTATGAGTTCGAAGATGTGAGGGAGATATGCATGAGATGTCGTTATGGCTTTTGCTACGGCGATTGGAGTATTCAGGATTGCTCCTATTGCCGTCTCCCGAAGGCTCTTGAAACAATGAAAGAACAGGCTGAAGTGCTGGAGGAATTCTATGCCAAAAAGCTTTTCTAGATTTTATTTTTAAGGTGATTGTATGAGTGAATTATACCCTGGGAGTCTTCAAGTTCCCGCGATGTTATATTCTAAGGCTCCAAAAGGTGAGAAGCTTTATGAAGAAGCAGACAGTAAAAAATATATTGCACAGTTGAAGAAGGACGGTGCGTGGTATCAGCTTGAGAAATCTGAAAACGGATTGGTTTATCTTTTTAGCCGCTCTATTAGCAAGAAAACTGGAGAGCTTTCTGAAAAGATTAACAATGTGCCGCATCTAAAAGAATGGGCAGATCAGCTACCACCTGGAACTACTCTCATTGGAGAAATTTATTATCCAGGAGGCAAGTCAAATGATGCAACCAAGATTATGGGCGCTCTTCCTGGAAAAGCAATAGAGAGGCAAAAGGACAACCCCATTCATTATTATGTCCACGATATGATTAGATACGCTGGTAAAGATATGCTTGACATTCCGTTCGAGCGGCGTTATTCTGATTTATGTGAATATGTTGATATTAAGTTGCGGAATCCGCAATGGCTAGAAGTAGCCAAGTCTTTCACTGGCTACGGGATTCTTGATACTGCATATCGTTATATTTCTGAAGGCGAAGAAGGTGCATTGTTCAAAGACAAATCTGGACTGTATCTTCCTGGCAAACGTCCGTCCTATAATTTTAAAGTCAAAGAAGAGACAAATGAAATGGATTTTGTTATTTTTGAGCTTTTACCTCCAGAGAGAGAATATACGGGCAAAGAGCGTGAAACTTGGAAATATTGGGAAGGTGATACTCCAGTCACTAAAGCTTGGCACAATGGTTGGGTAGGAGCCTTCCGCGTTGGTGCTTATGACGATAATGGTCATTTAATTGCTACAGGACGAGTATCTTCAGGTATATCTGATTCGGTAAAGGAAGATGCAGCTAAAAATCCTGACAACTATATTGGTCAAGTATGCGTTATTCAAGCTATGTCTGTAGATAAAGAAAATAAAACTTTTAGGCATCCCCGATATTTAGGATTACACGGCGGAAAGAATCCAGAAGAATGCAAGATTTCTGAAATTTTTGCCTAAAAAATAGTTTACAATCTTATTTTTATATGATATAATAGATTTATCGAAGTTAAGAAATAAAAGAAATTTTAAAAAGGAGAAAACAAAAATGGCAGCACTATTCAGCGAAAATGCACAGGTAATTCTAACCCACCTCCAGGCAAATCCCGATGCTCTTGAAACCGCACCAGAGATCGCAGAAGCAACTGGTATTGACGTTAAGAAGGTAAACGGTATTGTTACTATGGCTCTTCAGAAGCGAGGATTCGCTTACCGTGAAGAGGTAGAAGGTAAGGATCGTAAGGTAATTATTCTTACTGAGGCTGGCAAGACGGTAGATCCGAAGATTGAAAAGCCCGAAGCAGAGTAAGTGATTTAGAGAGTAATGGAAGTAGTAACTGGAATTGTTACTATCGTTCTTCTCATTACTTTTGTCTTCTTCTGGCTTTCTCTTGGTGAAAAAGATAAAATAATCCAAGAGAAAGAGAAAGCACTCCAACAAAAGGCAAGAGAATATAAGACTTTGCGGGATAAAAAAATAGGTGATTTATCAGCCTATGAATCCCGTAAGTCTTCTCTTGAAACTTCTATTGCGGAAAAGGAATCTCAAATTAAACGCTTAGAAGAGCGTTATGAGACAACCCGTAATATGGAGAAAATGAACAATGACGATCTTGCGGAAAAGCATCGCCTTAAAGTTGAAGCATTAGATAAAGAGTATCAAGAAAAGATGCTCAAATTAGATGAAAATTATACACAAACCGCTGAAACTTTAACAGAGCAGATCGCTGTAATTAAAACTGAGCTGAAAAAATTAAAGGCAACTAAAGCAGCAACAGTTGAAGCTTTTCAACGAGAACAGATTATTAAAGATCAACAAGATTCTTATCGCTTGAAACTTTCTGAAGAAGAAGAAAACGATATTAAGCTATTACGATCTATTCAGTATAGACTATCTAAGCCCCGCATTTTGGCTATGCTTATTTGGCAAACATTTTATCAGCCAAAAGCGAAAAAGCAATTTCCTATTATCTTAGGATCGAAAAAGATTTGTGGTGTTTATAAAATTACCAATATTGAAAATGAAAAATGTTATTGCGGTCAAGCGTCTGATTGCTATAAGCGTTGGTCTGACCATTGTAAGGCTGGACTTGGAATTGATACTCCGCAAGGAAACAAACTTTACGCCGCAATGAAAGAAGATGGTTTATCTAGTTTTACTTTTGAACTTTTGGAAGAATGCGCTCCAGAAGAGTTAAACGAGAAAGAACGATATTATATTGGACTTTATAATGCTGTAGATTATGGATACAATAGTCAAGCAGGTAATAAATAGAAGAGGTGTAAATGGGTACAGTTACGATCTTACCAGGAACAACAGAACGTCCACTTTCACTGATGGGTAAAATGTCAGGCATTTGCTATAGCTCAGACATTGAAGATGAAATGAAAAATTATAAACGTGGTAAGCGTTGCGTAGAAGATGGACATGGGCGTGTACTCGAATTTGCACAAGTTTATATGCGATTAGATGGGTATTCTGCTCGTGTTATCAGAGAGATGTATACGCATATTGGGTCAGCGCCTACTCGTCTTCAGGCATCTACTCGATATATTAATTATGAGAATTTTAAGTATGTAACTCCCAAGAGCATCGAAAGAAATAAAGATACTAAAGATATGTACGATGCAACGATGCAAACTATTACCAAGTGTCTTGATTTTCTTAACAATTGTGGAGTTCCTAAAGAAGATGCTGCTATGATTCTTCCTCTTGGAATGACAACTACAGTATCTATTCGAGACAATGCTCGTAGCTTCTCTAATATGGCAGCACAACGTCTTTGTACCAGGGCTTATTGGGAATATCGACAGTTGATGCAAGATATCATTAATGCCCTCTCTGATTATTCCCCTGAGTGGAAGGAGTTATGCAATATGGTCATGAAGTGTAAGTGTGATGTATCTGGTTATTGTCTAGAGAGTAAGTCTTGCGGAAAATATCCTAAGAAGAACGAAAATTAATAGTTGACAAAATAAATAAAATATGTTAATATAATTATATTGAAAAAAATGAGAAACAAGGAGAATTGCTAATGCGACAGATGAAGAATGATATTTCAGTAGTAGGCTACCTCTTCTCTCTGGGTTCAGGTTTTAACGAACTCCAGAAGCGAGTAACTGGTCCTAATAGCGCACATCCAGGTACCAACTTTATCAAAGGTCGAATTTCTGTAGCAACAGATGAAAAGGCTATGAATGTTGTGGATGTTGAATTTCGATATGTTCCTGAGTTTCAGAAGGATGGTTCGCCCAATAACGTATATAAGGTTTTAAGCGACATCATTGATGAAGCCAAGACTTACGAGCATTGTGGAACAGACGCTACTATGGTGCGCATCTTTGGTAGTGTAGAAGCAAATGATTTTACAAATCGTAATGGCGAGGACGTTACCTCTAAAATGATTCGTGGTGGATTTATCTCTATGGATGTTCGCCAAAATCCTAACCTTGAAGCAACATTTGATACAGATATTCTTATCGCTGGTGTCACTGAACGTGAAGTCGAAGGCGGAGAAGACTTTGCTCAGATTCGTGGCTATGTCTTTAATTTCCGTGGCGATGTAATTCCTGTAACTTATGATGTTCATAATCCTGCAGGTGCCAATTACTTCCTAGGTTTGGACGCTTCTAGTTCCAATCCAGTTCTTACTGAAGTAAAGGGCAAGATTATCTCTTCCACTATTGAGCGTGAGATTGAAGAGGAAAGCGCATTTGGAGATCCTATCGTCCGCAAGGTATCTCGTTCTGTCCGCTCTTGGGATGTATTTTGGGCTAAGCCTGATACATATGAGTGGGATGATGAATCTACTATTACCAAGAAGGAGTTCAAGGAAGCTCTGAAGGCTCGTGAAGAACGACTTGCAGCAGATAAGAAGCGTCGTGAGGAATATCTTGCTTCCCGTAATGGAAACGCTGGCTTTCCTGAGTCTAAGCCAGCAGCAAAGGAAGTTGCTAAGGTAGTGTTCGATGAGGAAGATGACAACGACGATTTTCCGTTCTGAGTTAAGTAATAATTAAGTAACAGAATGCGGTCAGGGAGTCCGTTTAAACTCCCTCGCTTTTTAAAATTTTAAGTTTGAGATAAAAGGAATGTAATATGGCAATTGATATTTTTTCTATTAAACCACATGTTGTAAGTCGTTCCCTCGAAGGCTATACAATCATGTTTTATGGTGAGCCAAAAACGGGTGCTACGAACTAAGAGTTTTGCTCGTATACAATTGGGTAAATTGCGGGGAAGTCTTGTTATTCTATTTATCTACCAAGCATTTTTAATGCGGCTGATGGTAACTCTGAAGATATGGTAATAAGGATAAATAGAGAGATAATCCGCAGCGCTTTCTCTCAGAAGCGTTCAACGACTAGGTTTTATAACCGTAACTTTTATAAGTGAAATGCCCGATGGCATTAGTTGTGGGAGATAAAAATGAAAGAACAATGGAAAAAGATTTTCATCAATGGACAAGTTACCGTTTACTCTGTGTCTAATCTGGGACGAGTTCGAAACGATAAAAAAATGACTATGTTGGAGGGGTATGTCAATAACAACGGTTATTCAATGGTTCACCTTCGCAACAGAATTGATAAAATGTGTAGTGTCCATCGACTTGTAATGAAGGCTTTTGAACCTTGCGAAGAAATGGACGATTTACAAATTAACCATATTGATGGAGACAAACAAAATAACACCGTCTCTAATTTAGAATGGTGTGACGCTCTCTATAATGTTCGTCATGCTTTTCGAACTGGACTTCAGCCCAAAGAATTTCGTGAGACGTATTGTTATGATCTGGATGGTAATTTCCTAAAAGGATATGAATGTGCCACTGACGCTGCTAAAGATTTAAATATCGACGAGTCAAACATTCTTCGATGCTTGAACGAGGAACAGAGTCATTATCTATCTTGGCAATTCAAATCTTATAAAAAAGATAAAATTGACGAGTGGAGTAATCCACATAAGAATCAAGTCTATGTTTATTTTGACAATGGACAGTTCTACAAGGCTTATAAATCTCAGGTAGAATGTGCAAAGGATTTGGGTCTTGGTACCGCTTCGGTTAGTCGATATATCCGAGGAATTAGAAAATTACCAGATTTTGTTTTTTCAAGAATCCCCCTCTAATGTTTTAAGATATAGTCTAATATTGTAATGATATTGAAAACAACTACTGCTTCAAAATTTCCCAAAACATTACTTCTTGCTTTTGAGACTGGCTTCTTAACAATTGGAGGTATTAAGCCTCAACCAATCAACCGCTGGTCTGAATTTAAACAAGTCCTGAAGCAACTGAAAGATGAACGAGCGCACGAACTTTATTCAAATATTATTGTAGATACTGCTGATATTGCTTATGACCTTTGTGAGAAGTATATCTGTAATCGCGAAGGAGTCTCTGCTATCAATGAAATTCCTTATGGTCAAGGCTGGGGCATGGCAGCAAAAGAATTCGATGAAGCGCTTCGCTCTATCCCGCAGATGGGTTTTGGTCTTGTTCTAATTTCTCATTCGCAAGACAAGACTTTTAAAAATGAGCAAACTGGTGAAGAATACTCTAAAATTGTTCCTACTCTTGGAAATAAGCCTCGTCTTATCGTAGATCGAATGAGCGATATTATTGGATATGCTTGTCCAGTAGAAGACGAAGATGGTTCTACTCACACTGAACTTTATATGCGTGGTACTCCTCGCTTTGTCGCAGGTTCTCGATTCAAATATACGCCTGACAAGATTCGATTCTCTTATGATAATCTAGTCAAGGCTATTGGAGACGCAATTGACAAGGAAGCAGAAGAAACGAATAACGAATTCGTAACTGACGCTAAAACTACAGAGCATGAAGCGACTCCAGATTATAATTTCGAAGAACTTATGACAGAGTTCAAGAAGTTGGTAGGTCAAATCCAAATGGCTGTTGGCAAAGAAGATTTCCGTGAAGTATGGGCTGGCAAGATCACCGCTATTACTGATAAGTATCTTGGCAAGGGGCGTAAAGTAAACGATGCTACGCCTGATCAGGTTGAGCAGATCTTCCTTATTGTAGAAGACTTGAAGGAAGTAGTAGGTAACGGTCTATAAAATACGAATTATAAGGTTGTTAAGTTTTTCTTGACAACCTTTTTCTATTTATGGTATAATATAAAAGTAAAGAAAGGAGTGAGAGTGGCTATTAAAGTAAATGGTTATCAAACCTATAAGCGAATATGTCCTGGGTGCGGACAGGGGATTGAAGACGATGAAATGCTCGTCGGCGCAACCAATCACGGTAACCGAACTTGGCACGATGAATGCTGGAATAATCGCCATAAGAAAGCTGAACAAGAAGATAAAGAAAAGAAACTTCGCGAGGATATTCTTATCACTGCCCGCAAATACCTAGGTAGCTCCGCTAATGAGAAATTGATCAACCAACAGATGGATAGGTATAAGAGTGAAGGTAAGAAGTATCAAGGTATCAAGCTTACTTTAGACTATTGGTATGGCACTCAAGGAGGCACTCCTGGTAAAGCAAATGGCGGAATAGGTATTGTAGATTTTATCTACAATGAAGCGGCACAGAAGTACAAAGAGAAATTAGATCGTGAAAGAGCACAAAGGCTTCAACTTGCGGATCAAGGCAAGCATGACAATTTTTTGAATATGGACCGCAAAGTACCTACTAAGATTCAACAGCCGCGTCTGCCAGTTAATGAAGAACATTTTCACTTAGACTAAGAGAGGGAGGAATTTGGCTGGAAGTAAATATTATGATGCTAATGCCGCGATTCAAGTCATAGGATGTGTGTTAAATAATCCTTCTCTTCTGGATCAAACTGACGCTTATTCATTCGGAGAAACTGATTTTAACTGTAATGAATTTCACAGAGTCATCTTCGGGGCTGTTTATACTCTTCACGGGTCAGGAACGGAAAAAATTACTACATCTGTAGTAGAAGATTACTTAAAGGATAAAGAAAAAAGTTGGGGCGTTTACAAAGCTAATAGTGGTTCTGATTGGCTTCATCAAGCTTATATTCAAGCGGAACCAATGAATTTTCAATATTATTATGATAAGTTAAAGAAAATGACTCTTTTGCGGACTTATAATGACATTGGACTCAATTTAGACTGGATATACGATCCAGATAATATTCTTAACCTCCAAAAGAAAGAGGAACAAGAAAAAGCTTTAGACAATATGACTTTACAAGAGATTGCTGAAGAAATTGAAAATCGTGTAGTTAGAGTCAAAGAGCTGATAGTAGACAATGACACCAACGAGAGCCGTCAAGCAGGTCAGGGCCTAAGAGAACTCTTGGAAGAGTTAAAAAAGAATCCAATTCAAGGTTATCCTCTTTATGATCCAGTGCTTAATGAAATAGCATTGGGAGCAAGGTCAGGAACTTTTTATTTACGCAGTGCGGGAACTGGCGTGGGCAAAAGTCGTACTGCTATGGCTGATGCGCTTTACCTAGGTTGCTCAGAAATCTGGGATAAAGAGAAAAAAGAGTGGATCGAATGCGGAGTAAAGGTTCCAAATGTTTTTATTTCTGTAGAGTTAGATTATGATGAACTTCAAACTATGGCAGTTGCATTTGTCTCTGGGGTTTCCGAAGCTAAAATCATTCAAGGTGGAGCAGACTTTGATGAACAAGAGCGTATTGAAAAGGCAACCAAAATAGTGGAAGAGTCTGAAACATATTTTGAATATATGCCAGATTATTCTATGAGAGACGTGGAGAATTGTATTAAACGTAATATTCGCACCAGAAAAGCAACTGCTGTATTTTTTGATTATCTTACTTCCTCAATGAGTATTATCGAAGAGGTCACCAAGGCTAGCGGCGGGATGCGAATTCGCGAAGACCAGGTTCTTTTTCTCTTGGCATCTAAAATCAAGGATATTGCTGGCAAGTATAAAGTCTTTATCTCTAGCTCTAGCCAGCTAAATGGAAGTTTTAAGACAGAACGAATTTTAGACCAAAATGTTCTGGCTGGAGCTAAGGCTATGGCTAACCGTGTAGACTTCGGCTCTATTATGGTTGATGTTGTCCAAGAGGATTTGGACGCTTTAGAAACCTTGCTTGGCGGAATGGATGTTGAAGAGCCTAATATTAAAATGTCTGTTTATAAGAATCGTCGAGGTAAAACCAATCGCGTGATTTTATGGATGAAAGCAGATAAAGGCACTTGCCGTTATGAGACTTTGATCGACAAAAAGAGTGGTCGAGCACTCGTAACAGATTTTGACTATAATCTTGTAGATGTAATGGGAGGGGAATAAATGTCATATAGCAAAGAAGATCTGAAAGAGAATATCGACTATGATGACGTTTTTCTTCTCCTAGATACTCTTGGAGCAGAGCCAGTAGATAAAGGTGACTATATTGTAGCCAAAACTATCTGTCATTGTGGTAATACGTCTAAACTCTACTATTATTCAAACAGTGATTATTTTCAATGCTATACTCAATGCGGCGCATTTGACGTTATTGAGTTAATCCAAAAGATTAAAGGTCTAGATTTCAATGCAGCAATTTACTTTCTCGTTAATTTCTTCAATCTTCAATGGAAGATAAACGACAAAGACGATACGGAATACAATCAAGAAGATTGGAAAATTTTTGATCGCCAAGAAGAGCTGCGAGCTAAAGCTAGAGAACTTGAAAAATTCCAATTTGTAGAATTACCAGAGTATGACAAGAATATTTTGACCTATTATCCGCAGCCTATTATCGGTGATTGGCGAGACATTGGTATCACAAAAGAGGTCTGTGATATTATGAATATACGTTATGATCCAGTAGAATTAAGTGTACTTATTCCTCATTATGATGATAACAGTAGGTTAGTAGGCATTCGCCGCAGAACATTAGTAGAGGAAGAGGAGATCTGGGGAAAGTATCGTCCTTGGCGTAATGGACATACCCAATACAATCATCCTCTTTCTTTTAATCTTTATGGGTTGGATATTGCTAAATATAATATTCAGAGGTGCGGCACAGTGGTAGTATATGAAGCAGAGAAGAGTGTTTTAAATTATATCTCACAATTTGGTGTAGAAAATGACATTGCAGTAGCGGTTTGCGGCAGTACGTTTTCTAAATATCAATTTGAGCTACTTCGATACTATGGGGCGAAAGAAATTATTATAGCCTTTGATAAAGACTACCATAGTCTAAATGATACTGAAAACTACGAAGCTTTTGAAAAAAAGATGAAGAAACTTGGAGATAAGTTTAATGCACAATGTAATTTAAGCTTTATAGTAGATGGAGAAAAGAATTTATTGGGGTATAAAGATTCTCCAATAGACAGAGGAAAAGAAATATTCTTAGATTTATTTAAAGATAGAAAATATTTGAAATAATGAGGTGATTGGAATAAGGTACAAATTATATAAAGAAATAAACCCGCTTCTATCAGCTAAGCAACAGGTTTTATATAATCGCGGTATTCCAGTAGAAGAGCAAAGTCATTGGTTGAATGCGAGCTGGGAAGATATTAATGATTGGCGGCTATTAGATAATATGGAATTAGCTGTAGAAAAAATCATTAAGCAGGGTGTAGGTAACGAAAAAGCAACAGTCATATTACAAGATTGTGACGTAGATGGCATTAACTCGACCAGCATCTTAATAAATTATCTTGGAATGGTGTCTCCTTCATTCGTCAAAAAATACGTTACTGCTGCCTATCATGAAGGTAAGCAGCATGGTTTGTCTGATATTATGGATGAAATCCCAGAAGAAACAGAGTTGATTATTATCCCTGACGCTGGAACCAATGATACAGTATACTGTAAAGAACTTGCTGAAAAAGGCATAGATATTGTGATTTTAGACCATCACGAATCGGATATTGAAAATCCCTATGCAACTATTGTCAATCCGCAAATGTGTGATTATCCTAATAAGAGTTTGGTTGGTGCTGGTGTAACTTGGCAATTCTGCCGAGCTGCGGATGAATTATGCGGATATGATTATGCCAATGATTTGCTAGATCTATGCGCTCTTGGACAAATCGGCGATATGTCCGATTATCGTATTCCAGAAGTAAGGGCAATTGTTAATTTAGGTCTTAACAACATTAAGAATAAGTTCTTTCAATATATCGTAGATAAACGTGAGTATTCTCTCAATAAAAAGAATGGCGTTAATTATTTTTCTGTAGCATTTTACGTGGTAAGCCTTATCAATGCAGTTTGCCGCAGTGGTACAGTAGAAGAGAAAAAACTTGTACTTAATGCTTTTTTAGATGGAATGTGTGAAAGCGTAGTTCCATCTTCTAAGAGAGGACACAAGGGTGAACCAGTTCTTCTTTATGAAGAAGCTTATCTTGTTGCGGAACGAGCTAAACGCCGTCAAACAGAGGAACAAGATTCTGCAATGGACTATTTTAGAAAGCAAATTGCGGATAAGGATTTAACTCAAAACGCTATGCTTTTTCTTGTTGATGAGGATAAAGTCGTTCGTCCTGAGATTAAAGGCTTGATTGCCAATAAGATTCAGGCTGAATACCAACATCCAACAGCAGTAGTTTCAAAAAATGAGAATGGAGAACTAACAGGCAGTATCCGCAATTATGGTCTATCTGTTAATCAAGACTTGAAAGGTACTCTTGAATCTACTGGATTAGATATTCACGTAGCTGGACACTCAAATGCGGCTGGTCTGATTATTTCTCCTGGGGTATTAGGTGATCTTAATTCCGCAATGAATAAGATTTATAAGGATATTGATCAGACTCCAACTTATTGGGTTGACTATATTTGGAATGTGCGAGATCCTTTCTATAATCAGGTATTCGCCCTTGGTGGATTAGATATCTATGGACAAAACATTCAAGAAAGCTTAGTGTGTCTTGAGAATGTTCCATTGAGCGCTAGCAATGTAACTTTAATGGGTTTGGCTAAAGGGCATCCTACCTTAAAAATTAAAGTTAATGGTGTAGACATTATTAAATTTCATTCTTCTGAAGAAGAGTATGAAGAGTTTATTTCTCCTGGAACTACAATTACTTTAATTGCTAAGCCAGCATTAAATGAATGGAATGGTAACGTAAGTCCGCAACTTCTTATAGAAGATTTTGAACTATCTGAAAAAGTGGTAGACGATAATACGGAAGAATGGGTGTTTTAATGGTATATCCAGGCAGTAAATCTAGACTTGCCCCAATTTTTATTCCTATGTTAAATAAATTAATTAAAAGTAAAAATATTGCCTCCTATATTGAACCTTTCGTGGGAGGAGGTAATATCTTTGATGGTATAGTCTGTCAAGAAAAGATTGGGTATGATAAATCTAGAACCCTAATTGCTCTGTTTAATCATGGATTAGAAAACATTAATACAATTCCAGAAGAAGGAAGTAGAGAATGGTGGGATGAGGCAAAGGCTCAATACCGAGGCGAAGTGCCGCAAAGTATGCCAGATTGGAAAATCGGTGCTATTCAATATTTTGCTTCTTTTGGAACGCGTGGTTTTCCTGGCGGCTTTGCTAACAATAAAAACGGAAAAGATTATTACAATGAAAGGTTCCGCAATTTCAAAAGTCAAATTAAACGGCTGAAACAGACTGGTGGGAAATTTGTTTGCGGAGAGTATGTAGATATTGATATCCCCTCTGGTTCTTTGGTTTATTGTGACCCACCTTATATGGGAACCAAGCCATATGGTTATAGCTTTGAAAATGATTTTGACCACTCTGATTATTGGAATTGGGTGCGGGAAATAAGCAAGGACTCTTATGTGCTTTGTTCTGAGCAACAATGTCCAGATGATTTTGAGATCGTTTGGAGTGGAGAGTTAATTCGGAATGTTTCTTCCAAAAATAATGTTCTTGGTAAAGAGATTCTTTGTATATATAAAGAGGGATTGCTTAAAAAGGAAGATCTAAAAATCTCTTAACTCTTTTGCTTTATGATAGATATAGTTATAAAAACTTCTCTCGTTTATAGGACTTGTTAAGATTTTTCTTGACAGGTCCTCTTTTTATATGGTATAATATAAGAGTAAAGAAGGAGGTCATATGGCTAGATTTGAATGTCATTCTCATACTTGTTATAGTTCAATCCGACTATTGGATGCAATTTCAAAACCGCGAGATCTAGTTGAATATGCTCAAAAAATTGGGCTTACTGGTATTGCTATTACTGACCATGAGGCACTTTGTTGTCACCCAGAAATCGACAAAATTCAACAAGAATTAATTGATTCTGGCAGCAGCTTTAAGATTGCTAAAGGGAATGAAATTTATCTTACAGATACTAGAGAACCTAAACAAAAATATTGGCATTTCATCTTGATCGCAAAAGACGCTATCGGGCATAAGGCAATGCGAGAATTATCTAGTAATGCTTGGCTTAATTCATTTTTTGATAGAGGTCTGGAGCGCGTTCCTACTTTAAAATCTGAATTAAAGTCTGCGATTGAGAAATATGGTAAAGGACATATTATTGCTAGTTCTGCGTGTCTAGGATCAGAAGTAGATGGCTGTATCTTAGGAATGCGGGACGCAGAATATAATGGAGATATTCAAGAGAAGAAACGGTGGTGGACTCAGCTCCAAGAGTTCGTTAATTTTTGTCTTGAGTGTTTTGGAAAAGACTTCTACCTAGAAGTTCAACCTGCGCAATCGGAAGATCAAATTTACGTTAATCAAAAAATGAAATCTCTTTCTGAATATTTCGGAATAAAGATGATCGTAACTACAGACTCTCATTATCTTAGAGAAGAAGATAGACCAGTTCATGCAGCATTTATTAATTCAAAGGGTGGCGAAAGAGAACCTGACATTTTCTACAAGTATTGTTTTCTTCAAAATACTGAACAGATTATTGAAAATTTAAAAGGAACAAATCTTGACTACTATGAATTAGAACGAAACACTAACGAAATCTATGACAAGATTCAAAATTTCACTCTTCATAAGAAGCAACATGTTCCAGAAGAGAAGGTTCCAGATTATCCAAAAGAAAATGCCGATAGCCATAGATATGACCCTAATAAGTATCCTACACTAGATTACTTAACTCATTCTGATAATATTCAAGAGAGATATTGGGTTAATTATTGTAGTGATAAGTTGGTTGAAAAAGGTCTAGAAAATGAGACTTATCTTTCTCGATTAGAAGAAGAGGCAGACACTAAAAAGGTCATTGGTGAAAAACTTGAAACTTGTATGTTCGCCTATCCTATTTTCCTTCAACATTGGATTGATTTGTTTTGGGAATGCGGAAGTCCTATTGGAGCAGGACGTGGAAGTGCGGGATCTGGACTAAATCATTATCTTCTAGGAATTACTCAGACTGATCCTATCAAAACTAACGCTCCCTGGTTTAGATATTTAAATAAAGAACGCGTGGAGTTGGGTGACATTGATGTTGACCTAGCCCCATCAAAAAGAGACAAAATTTTTGAAAAGATTCGAGAAGAGCGCGGTCAGTTGGGTGTTGCTCAGCTTGCCACTTTCGGAACGGCAACGACTAAAAGTGCTCTTCTTATTGCAGCACGAGGATACCATACCGAAGAATTTCCCACTGGAATTGATAATGACTCGGCACAATATTTAACTTCCATGATTCCGTCAGAGCGTGGGTTTTTGTGGCCTTTTCACGATATTGTTTATGGAAACGAAGAGAAAGGCAGAAAACCCAATACTACTTTTTTGAATGAAATCAAAAAGTATCCAGGTCTTCTTGAGATTGCTATGAAGCTAGAAGGAGTGGTTGTTTCTCGTTCAGTTCACGCCTCAGGAGTTAACTTTTATGGCGAAGACCCTTTTGAGACTGCTTGTTTTATGAAATCAAGCAAGGGTACGATAACGACTCAGTATTCTCTTGCGAATTGTGAATATTGTTCTGATGTAAAGTTTGACTTCCTTGTAACTCAGCAAATGGACATTATGGCACAATGTATCACGATGCTTCAGGAACATGGATATTTTGATAAGAATCTTACTTTACGTCAAGCATATGATAAATATGTTCATCCTGATAAAATTCCATTGGAAGATAGTAAATTGTGGGATGCAATTGACAGTACAGATATCTTAGCTTTGTTCCAGCTTAACACTTCTGTTGGTGGTAATATCGTGCGGCAATTAGTTCCTCGTACTGTAGAAGAGTTAGTTGCTTGCAATGCGTTAATGCGTTTATCTGGGGAGAAAGGCGCAGAACGTCCCGCAGATAGATACGAACGACTAAAGAAAAATCCTGAGCAGTGGCAACAGGAATTAGATGATTGGGGTTTTTCTCCAGAAGAACAAAAAGTTTTGAAAAAATATATGGCTGCGGATTATGGTGCGCCGTCTTCTCAAGAAATTCTTATGCTGATTCTTATGGACGAAGATACCTGTCATTTTACTTTGGCAGAAAGTAATAAGGCCAGAAAAATTATCGCAAAGAAGAAATTAGCTGAAATTCCAAAGCTAAAAGAAAAGATCCTAAAGCAAGCAAAGAACCCAAAGATGGGTGAATATATCTGGGAAAACGTGATTATGCCACAAGCAAGCTACTCGTTTAACTAAACAATGGGCGAGTCTAAATCTTGTAAATTGCGGGAACTTCCTTAGAGACTTAACAACCAAGCTATTATGGTGATATAATAGTGGCAAGGGTAATGACTGAGGTATGGTAAAATCGTTAAGTATTGGAAAATCCGCAGCGAAATTCCTTATATTTAATAAAATGGCTTATAACGAAATGACGAATAAAGGAGGTGATATTATAATGGGAGCAAAACGCTTTTCAGATGAACAAGAAAAGCAAATCGTAGATGAATATAAAAATGGTGCTACAACGCATCAGCTGATGGAAAAATACGGGTTTAAAACCCATAAATCTATTACAGATAAAATAAAAAAACACTATCCAAATCAATATAAAGAAATTTTAGAAATTGCTAAACAGAACCAAAAAGGTTATTACTATACGTTAGATAAAGTTATTTCTGAATTTGATGCTTATTTTTTAGGGCTGCTATTGACCGACGGGTATGTCAATACAACAAAGCCAGGAAGTACAAAAAAGCGTAATCAAGTTGGTATTGATTCAATCGATGAAGATTGTATTAAATTTTTGTCTAAAGCGATTGGAAAATCTTATTCTTGTTATCAACCATATCAAATAAATGATTTTAACCAACAACCACGATATAGACTTATACTAGAAGATGGAAAATTAGTCAATAATCTTCAACGACTTGGCGTTGTTCCAAATAAAAGCAAGATATTGCAAGGACCAAAGTTATTGTCCGAAGAGATTAAATTTGTCCCATATATTATCAGGGGTATCATCGATGGAGACGGAACTGTTTCTCCTACATCATATGGAGGGCCGCAATTCAGCATAGTGTCAGCCTCATTCGATTTCATTAATTGGATCAAAGATGTTCTAACCAATTATATGTATATGAAAGATATCCGTATTACAGCAAAAGAAGACAATAGATCTGCTAATTATAGCACATTATATACGATTGGTTCAGCAGACATAGATAATATACAAAAATTAATCGCATTATCTTATAATAAGCCATTTGGGATGATGCGAAAGTATGAATTAATAAGGAAGACGTTCAGAGACTATAATCAAGATAATGTCATTTTATGATATTAAATGTATAGTCCAGACTACAAATAACACAATGTTATGTCAATGAAAATTGATGTAGTAAGCAGTAGGATACACGGTTATAGTTATTCACTTGTCGCTTGTCAAGCCGCATATCTAGCAACCTATTATCCGCGAGTCTATTGGAATACAGCTTATCTCCGTACTATTGCAGGATTAGGAGAAGATGAAACCACGAACTATGCTAAAGTAGCGCGAGGTATCGGCGACATTAAAAGCCACGGAACTTCAGTGTCTCTTCTTGATATCAATCGTTCTGGCTATGCCTTTGAACCAGTAGAAGAAGAGAATGAGATTTTGTATGGGCTTAAAGCATTAAATGGCTTAGGGGATGAAGTAGTAGAATCTATTATCATCAACCGTCCTTATGCTTCTCTTCAAGACTTCCTAGATAAGACAAATTGTAATAAGACTGCTACAATTTCACTAATCAAAGCAGGTGCTTTTGACCAATTTGGAGAACGTAAAGATATCATGTGGGAATATTTGAGTATCATCAGCAAGCCTAAAAAACGTATTACCCTACAAAACTTCGCGGCATTGATTGAGCATAAGCTTATTCCACCTGAGTTGGATTTTCAAAAGCGAACATTCCAATTCAATAAACTACTCAAAGCAAACTGTAAAGATGGAGACGTATTTGTTCTACGTAGCGGTAAATATTACAGTGCATATGAAAAGCATTTCGATATAGACGTGCTAGAACCGCATGGGAATAAAGTTGCGGTTTCCCAAAAGAATTGGAAAAAGCAGTATGATAAGATTATGAAGCCTGCCAAGGATTATTTAAAGGAACATCAAGACGAACTCTTGAAAGCCTTAAACGATTCTCTAGTCCAGGAGATATGGGCAAAAGACGCAACAGGTGGTTATGCGCACTGGGAAATGGAAAGTCTTGGCATGTATTACCATGACCATGAACTTGCGCGAATGGATGATTTAAAATATGGTATTGTTGAGTTCAATAATCTAGATGAAGATCCTGAAGTTGACTACTACTTTAAACGTAATGGATCGCAAATTCCTATTTATAAAACACATAGAATCGCAGGAACAGTTATTGCTAAAGATGATTTACATAGTTCAATTAGTATCCTTACTAAGGGCAGCGGCGTTGTGAACGTAAAAATGACACGTGATATGTTTGCTATGTATAATCGTCGTATTAGTGAGATTATGCCAGACGGGACAAAGAAGGTACGGGAGCAGGGATGGTTCCAACGCGGAACTTTAGTTCTGCTAAATGGCTTTCGCCGTCAGAACACTTTTGTCCTTAAAGCGTATAAGAAAGATCGCAAAGCTGGTAGGCATCAAATGAACAAGATCATAGATATATCTGATACAGGTGATATCACATTCACCCATCTACGCTATGGGATGGAGCAAGAAGAGTAATGGGAGGGCTTTTGTCCTCCTTTTCTTATTGACAAAATTAATATTTTTATGCTATAATACAACTATCAAAAGAAAGGAATAAAAATAATAAATTATATATTGCTATATTATCAATAGTAAGGAGTATTGAGACATTGCTTACACAGCTTAAAAAGCCAATTATTTTAGCGATTTGCGGCAAGTCCGCTACTGGAAAGACTCGTTTATCTCGTTGGCTCGTTAGTGATTTAACTGCTCAGGGGGTCAAATGCCAAGAGATTGTGAGCGATACAACTCGTCCGCCTCGTCCTGGAGAAGTCGATGGTAAAGATTATCATTTCGTCAGTGAAGAAGAATTTGCTAATAGAAAACATTTAGAAGAATCTATCTTCCGCAACTGGCATTATGGAACTCCAGAAGATGCGATCAAAGATGGTATTAATATTGGAGTTTTTAACACAGACGGAATGAAGTCACTTTTGTCCTATCGCCGCAAATATGTTATTATTCCAGTTCTTCTAGAGGACAAATTAATAGTAAGGCTTCATCGCTCCTATGACCGAGAAGGTAAGTGGCATTGGGAGTATGTTCGTCGTGCAATGGCAGATCGAAAAGATTTCAAACATTTTAAAAAACTTTATCTTCCATTGTTCAAAAATACTATTCTTCTAAAAAACATAGATGGAGTCATTAATAAAAGTAATGCTATTTATCAAAAGTTATAAAAAATTTTTTCGTAACACCAGGTCAAGCGCGAATTAAGTATTTAAATTGATTTTTAAGTATAGTTACCGAAAAATATAGAACAAAGAAGAAAGAGGGAATGCCTATGCTTTATGGTGTTTTAATTGAAAAACGCAACGGCGAAAAAGTTCCATATCAAGAAGAGAAGATTGCCGTTGCCATTGCTGGTGCATTTCAAGATTTTGATAAAGATTTTGATGATCCAGACGTACTTTACTTGATTGAGTCTAAAATCGCGGATAAAGCTAAACAGAAGATTGTATCTGTAGAAGATATTCAAGATATTGTAGAAGACACTCTGTTGGATATGGGATACCGTCAAGAAGCAAAAGCCTACATTCGATATAGACATGAGCATGAGCTAGCTCGCAAACGACAAGTGGAAAAGGCTTTTGAAGACAAATTGCTTGCAAAGCAAATTGATAACCAGAACGCCAATGTCGATGAACATTCTTTTGGTGGGCGTATGGGAGAAGCAAATAGTGTTCAAATGAAAGAATACGCTCTTTATCATTGTATGAGTAAAAAATCTCGTGAGAACCATTTAAATAATGAGATTTATATACATGACCTTGATCAATATGCGATTGGTTCTCATAATTGTCTTTCTATCCCATTTGATAAACTTCTTGCTAATGGATTTAACACACGTCAAACAGATGTGCGTCCTGCAAATTCTCTGAATACCGCTTTTCAGCTTGTTGCTGTAATTTTCCAATTACAGTCTTTGCAGCAGTTTGGTGGCGTGTCAGCGACACACTTAGATTGGACAATGGTTCCATATGTACGAAAAAGTTTTTATAAACACTATAAAGACGCTATGATTTATCTTGCGGAAGAAAATATTGAAGGAAAACTATCTTCTATATATCTTCCAAAAGAGTATTGGTTAGAGAATTATAAAGACTTTATTCAAGGTATGCCTTCTATTGAAAATGATTACTTCAAGAAGTTCAAACATTTTTATAAATATGCTTTAGATATGACAGTGAAAGAAACATATCAAGCAGTTGAAGGAATGTTTCACAACCTTAATACACTACAATCACGTAGCGGAAATCAACTACCTTTTACTAGTATTAATTTTGGTACATGCACGTTACCAGAAGGCCGTATGATTATTAAGGCAATTCTAGAAACTTCTCTTGAAGGAGTCGGAAAACTCCATAGGACCAGTATTTTCCCCTGCTCAATCTTTCAGTGCATGAAGGGGGTCAATCGCAAGCCTGGCGAGCCTAACTACGATTTATTCAGATTGGCTTTGAAATCAACCGCACAACGCTTATATCCTAATTATGTAAATGTTGACTGGTCAGTAAACGAAGGATATGATCGTGGTGATCCAAAAACTTATACTAGTACGATGGGTAAGTGTAAACTGCAGCTCATTTAAAATCTTTTGAAAACGGCTAGGGCTTTTTAAGCTGAGGCCGTGGGAATTCAATCCCGTATCGACTATCCGTGATGAATGTAGCGGAGTAGGGTATATAAACCTGAAGCGAAAGACTACTAAATAAGTAGAAGATATAGTCAGTTCTATAGGTGACTATAGAGAAAATGTGTAGGACATATAATGGATATGATATCAATGGAATGGGACAAACTAAAGATGGACGCGGCAATATTTGTCCTGTGACGATTATTATGCCGACCTTGGCAATGGAAGCAGACAGAGACGTAGAAAAATTTATGTCACTTCTGGATCAAAAAATTTTTGAAGCGAAAGATATGCTTCTAGAACGATTTGAATACATTTGTTCACAAGACCCCGCAAGTGCCAAATTTATGTATGAAAACGGGACAATGGAAGGATATATCCCTGAAGAAGGAATTAGAAGTGCTTTGAAACATGGCTCACTGGCCATCGGTCAGTTGGGGCTTGCGGAGACGCTTGAACTTCTTGTGGGAGAGAATCATTGTCATCCAAAGGGAATGACGTTGGCAAAACAAATTGAACAACTATTTTATGATCGTTGTAATGAATTTAAACATCAATATAAACTAAATTTTGGGGTTTATTATACCCCTGCAGAAAATTTGTGCTATAAAGCAATGAAAAAATTCCAAGACAAATATGGAATCATCCCAGGAGTATCAGATAAAGACTTTTTCACCAACTCTATACACGTTCCTGTGTGGGAAGGAATCTCCGCTTTTGAGAAAATTGATATTGAAAGTCAGCTAACAGGATATAGTAACTCTGGCAGTATTACTTACGTAGAGTTGGGGTCTACAGTAAAACATAATTTAGATTCACTAGAAACTCTTGTAAATTACGCTATGGATAAAGATATTCCTTATTTTGCTATTAATGTTCCCAATGATACCTGCCTAGAATGTGGATATTGTGATGAATTCAATGACGAATGCCCTCAGTGCGGAAGTCATTACATTCAGCAATTGCGCCGAGTGACAGGCTACCTTACTGGCAACTATACAACGGCATTTAACATTGGGAAGCAACAAGAGACTCGACTGAGAAAAAAACACGGATAAAAGGAGAAAAAATGAGATATGCCTCGATTGATAAATGTGAATGTACTAACGGACCAGATTGGGGTGTCTCTCTTTTTACTCGCGGATGCGTCTTTAAGCCACATTGTTCTGGATGCCACAACCCAGAACAATGGAAGTTAGATGGCGGCAAAAAATACACCCAGGAGACAGAAGAAAAGATTCTATCTTTAATAGACAAATCATATATTAAGAGATTTTCAATATTAGGCGGAGAACCGCTGCTTGAACGCAACCTCTCCGATCTAGCAGAACTTACAGGTTTAATTCCCGCAGATAAAGATATTTGGCTTTACACTGGATATACTTTAGAGGAACTTAAAGAGCGTTGCGCCGCAGAAGGCAACAAATGCTCAAACCTATTTATGATTCTGAACAATGTAAATTGTATTGTAGATGGTAGGTTTGAACAGGATAAGCGAAATATTACTCTTGCTTTTCGTGGCAGTTCTAATCAAAGAATTTGGCACAGAGTAAAACAAGATTTCTTCGATTTTCCGCAATTCGAAGATGTGACTGCTAGTTTCGATGCTGGTAAATATTAAAATTTTGGGGAGAGTTTACTTCTCCCCAATTTCTTATTGACAAGTTTATGATTCTATGCTATAATAAATTCATAAAAGATAAGAAATAAAAAGGAGATTAAACATATGGCTGAATTTGAAATGTCGATGTATGACATTCACAAGCAACTTTATTCAGATAAAGTAGAACCACTTACTAAAAAGCAACTAACACAAAAGATGGCAAGCATTGGTTCTTGGTTTTCTACAAATCCCAAGTGTAATCATTATACTTTAATGTGCCGTGAAATTTATGATTTTACTGTTCTTCAGTTTCACGATATGAACTATAATCGCGGTATGGAACTTGTCCAAGAGATTCTTGAAAATCGAGGACAAATTATCGATATTGGTTATGCACACGGACAGAATGCTTATGAATGCTGGGTAAAGACGCACGAAGGTGATGTCCAAATGTATATGCTGTTTGAGTCTGATTGGATTGTGGTGGACGTTGAGTAAAACATTAAATTTTAAGGTTCAGAGCCGATTCGATGATTATGATCAACTTACAGAAGCGCAGATGGCAATTTGCGAAGAAGAACAAATTTCTTATTATGTTCAAAATCTTGATCAATGCCCAGAAGATGCTATTGTTGACAGGGATTTGTTTTCAGCTGAAGACTATATCGCCGCTATCCAACTTGGAATGGATATGGCAGCAAAAGGATATACAGGTGTCTCGATTGAATGGGAGGAAGAACTAATTTGAAGCAGCTAGTTATTGCGGCCTTTCCACAAGCCGCTATGAAATTCTGCGTCATTGATGGCAAGAAGATTGAATATGAACAGACTTGCTGGCAACCTGATGCAAACCTAACTCTTGGACTTTTCTTAAATAAGTATCATAATTTAGAGAAGATTACGATCTTAGGTCCTAAAGATTTTACAGAAAAGATTCGCACTGATTTTGTTAATGATAAATTTAAAAAGCTTCCACCTATTGAATTGAGGGATAAATAATGATTAAGTGGCTACTCAAGAATACTACTGAATACCGAGTAGAAACAATGGATGATGTTGAAATTCTTCATAAAGAACTTCAAAAGGCTTGCGAATATGAAGACTATAATCTAACTGCTTTCTCTTGGACTGAGAAGACTTCTAAGATTGGCGGAGACGATATTGAGGTATACTTTGTGGTAAAAGCAACTTATGTATTTAATGCTGCAAAAGATCCAGAGTTTCCTTATAATGATGTTTCTTTTGGTAAGGCAATTTTGGCAGATGCAGAAATCGCTCAGAAAGACGAGGAGCAGTCTTGGTAAAAGATGATAAAAAGGTTATCGAAGGTATGAAAACTGCTATTTCAAATGATGCGGATTTTTGGCACAAGACTCTGAACGCCACCACCTGTGATGTGGATTCAGCCATAGTCACCATCGATGACGTACATTCAGTCACAGCCGCTAAAATTGAAAAAAACCGCAAGAAAGCTAAAATTAAAATCAAGTATCTGCCTGGCGCAACTCGAATGAAAAAAGTAGAAAAAGGTGATCTCATAGATTGCTTTGCTTATGAGACAGTTGAACTAAAGAAAGGTGAATCCACTCTAATCAATCTTGGTTTTGCATGCGAACTTCCCGAAGGTTATGAAGCACATCTCTATCCCCGCTCTTCTACCTTTAAGAATTTTAAAGTTCTTATGACCAACTCCGTCGGATTAATTGATTCATCCTTCCGAGGTGATAATGATGTTTGGAAGATGGCAGTTTACGCTGTAGAAGATACAATTATCAAAGCAGGTGAACGTCCTTGTCAGTTCCGCATTATGGAGTGCCAGCCTGATATTGAATTTGAAGAAGTTGACTCACTTAACAACGAAGAACGTGGTTCTTTTGGCTCAACGGGAAGGTAAAAGTAAATATCTCCAAGGAGATATTCTTGAATGTGGAATTGAAATTATCGAAAAAATTAAACCAACATCAGACAAAAAAGGCTACATATGTACATTAAAATGTCCTAAATGCGAAAAAACTTTTCAAGATAATCTTTACCGCTTCACTCGAAAAGAAAATCCTAAAACTAGCTGCGGATGTGATGAAAAAACTCCGCGTCAGCGTCATATGAAAGATTTAACGAATAAAAGATTCGGACATCTAACAGTGAAAGGATTATCTCAAAAGCAAAAGAAACACCCGAATGGAGGATTCTTTCTCTATTGGAAATGTTTGTGCGACTGTGGAGCGGAGACGATAGTATCAACATCCCATCTTACGACAGGGCATACTGCTTCCTGTGGACGATGCTGTATTTCAAGAGGTGAAGACCGAATTAAAGGGGCTTTGGAGGAACTAAAAATTTCTTATGTCCAACAAAAAACCTTTGAAGGATGTAAGAATCCCAAAACAAATACAAAATTGCGTTTTGATTTTTACCTTCCAGACTATAATTGTTGTATAGAATATGATGGAGAGCAGCATTTTTACGGTCCTCGTGTAAAAAGTTCAACCCGTTTTACCCAAGAAGAAGTTGAAAAGATTCAAGAACGAGATAAAATAAAAGATATATTTTGTTCTAAGCAAAAAATTAATTTGATTAGAATCCCCTATTGGGATTTTGATGAGATTTCTCCTGAATACTTAAAAGACCTCTGTTACTTAAAACAGAACAAAGGGCTGTAATCTAGCAGCCCTATTTTTTTATATTATTAAGGTATATTTAGAGAAAGGAATTATATGGAATTGCTCAGTCCTTCTAAACCAATTACCGAATTAGTTGATTTGGTAATCGAGCCTTATATCCACTTGAACCCTTCTTTTGGGATCGTTATTTCAACCGACGCTACGTTAAACGAAAAATATTACGCAAACTCAATTGTAGAATTGGCTAAAAAATATAATATTGATGTTGAAATCGCAGAAAGCAAGAATATTCCAGAAGCAGGATTAGCCATCACAAAGTTTAAGCGCAATCCAAAAGTACAGGGTATTATTAATCTATCTAACTTTGGAGAAGCAACCCAAAATTTGAACGATACTATTCCACCACGACTAGACGTGAATGCTTATTCTAGCCTTGTAAAAGGTAAATTAGTAACATCAGACGGTCAAATTGGTTTTAGGCGCGGTCCATGCGGTGCTGCCGCAGGTGTGAAGATTCTTCAATATGAGGGTATTGACTTTGAGAAAAAACGAATTGCGGTTATCGGACGTGATATCCAAGTAGGCCGTCCGCTAGCAGAAATGCTTTGTCAACAAGGCGCTTCTATTACAATTTTTAATAAGAACTTAGAGAATATTGATTTATCTCGTTTTGATATTGTTTATAATACGGTAAAACAGAGAAACTTCATTACCTCTTCCTTCTGGAAAAACGGTTTTGAACATTTAGAATATCTGATTGATATTGGCGCTAATGCTAGCGATAATGGTGCAACACAAGGCAGCATTAAATTAGATGATTTTAAAGATATTGATTGTAAAATTGCTACATTGGTAGGATGTATTGATCAACTTACAATTATTATTCTTTTTACCAAAATATACACTAACGCGGCTATTATGAGCGGCGAGATGCTATAGATTTTAAGATTCACAAGGAGATACAATGGCACGATATTTATTGGCGCTCGACCAAGCCGCAAAAATTTCTGGTTGGTCTATTTTTGATTTAGATAAAAAAGAATATATTAAATCTGGACATTTTGAGATTCCAGGGGATAATAAATTAGAAATGCGGGAAAGGCTTTGCCAGTTTACTAAAGAAATTGATTCAATTCATTCAGTTTATTCTTTTGATGAAATTGTTTATGAAGATATTCAGCTACAACGTGGTAATGTAAAAACTTTCAAAACTTTAGCTTATTTTCAAGCTGCAATTATGATTTATTGCGGCCCAAGCGATTGCGCTCACCCCATTAAAGCAACTTGCTATTCGCCTTCTCATTGGCGTTCAATTTTAAAAGACGAGTATAAAATTGAGTGGGGACGCAAACGCACAGAGCAAAAGGCCGCAGCTCAAGAGTTTACAAAACGACAAACTGAACTTGCTCTCACAGAAGACGAAAGCGACTCATACTGCATAGGTTTGACTTATCTTTTGGAACGAGACAAACCGACTAGCGCCTTTTAACGCGGACGAGATAAAACCACGATTACGACTTCGGTGACGGCAATTTTACGCGCGTTGGGATTTTTGAAGAAAACATGATAAAAAATTTTTCTATATAAAATAAGAAAAGGGACACTCCTGAAAAGGAATGTCCCTTATTTTTTTATTTAACCAAATAGCTTAGCAAAAGTATTCTTACCAGCAACACCATCTGGAGAAAGTCCATGAGACTTTTGGAAAGCAATTACAGCATTTTCAGTAGAACCACCATAAATGCCATCAAATCCACCAGTATTATAGCAAAGACAAATTAAAGCACCCTGCAAAACTTTTGTGATATTACCACGAGCGCCTCGCCTTACATTAACACAAGCTGCTCTGGTCTTAGGCCCCCAGTATCCATCAACAACAAGACCAGCACCAAACTGACGATTGAGTTCAGTTTGAAGAGCCATTACAAGGCCCCTCTTGGTGTTCCTACCATTAATGCCGTCTACTGCTTGAGAGTAATTATAATTATCATTACACCACCTCTGAACAGCTGCTACCGAAGAACGGCTAGAAGAAGTAGAAGAATTAGAAGCAGCTGGTTGAGAAGGCGCAGAAACTTCTACTGAGGTAGAGCCAGTTGTTCCCCTATCAGTGCCACAAAGAGCATCTGCAATAGCTGCCGCGACTGCTTGATATCCAAGAGACTGATAAGCATTGGTATCAGCATGGGCATCTACAAAACAAACTTCGATAAGAATTGCGGTCATATTTGTATGACGAAGAACATAAAGTCCTCTAGTAGCCTTGGGACCACGGTTTGGTAATCCTAGCTTAGAAGCTAGTTTTGCAGAAACATTTGCTGCATAATTACGACCAGTGTTAGAACCATTGTAATACCAAACTTCTGTGCCACGTTGACCTTCAGTTACAGAAGCAGCGTTGAAGTGGATAGCAATGAAAAGGTCTGCTCCAGAGTTATTAGCAAGGCGGCATTCCTCTGCTAGCTCAGAACCTTGAGTGGTTTTTTCATTAGAGCAAGCTACAGTAGATACACCACGATTATTAAGTTCAGTAATAAGGGCTGCGGCTACCTTACGATCTTCTACATATTCATCAATGAAATGTGATGCGCCAGGAGCAGCCTTAGAATGTCCACCAGCGATAGCAATCTTCATTATTCATCACTCTCTTCTACAAAGTCTTCAGCTTCAGCAGGAAGATCGCCACATTCAGCTACCTCTCCCTCTACTACTGGGATAATGTCATCATAATTTTCTTCCATATGATACATTCCTTTCTATAAAAGAAAGGGCTGTAGTCAAACAGCCCGTTGTTTATTCTTTAGTGGCTTCTTCAGTTGTCTTTGTTTCTTCTCCTAAGAGTTTCTTAAATTGCTCATACACACCTGTGGATGCAAGAGCAGAAACCAAAGCTGCAACAATTAAATCAACTGTGACAGGTTGACCAGCAGTAAGAGCAGAAGCAACTCCAGCCGCGATACCTACAATAGCTAAGATAAGGGGGATAAAACGATTTACACTATCATTGGGAATTAGATTCTTGACGATATAGCCTACACAAAGGCAAAGAACAAGAATGGTAGGCATAATCAGAGTGGAAATAGAGTTAAGATCAAACATATTTTACACCTTCTTTATTTATATTCTTTAAAATCTTCTAAGAGTTCATCAGCTTGAGCTTGAGAAAGTTTAGTATAGCTTTCAACAATTTCCTCTAGCTCTTCACCGCGATTAATACGAATTTTAACAGCCTTTTTGATAATCTTAAAAGCAAGAGGGGAAACACCTTTTACTGGACGCGCCATATTTATTCATCCTTCCCACTTATGTCAGAGATTAGAACAGTTAAATCTTCAATATCTTGTGCGTTTTTGGTGATAGGGTCAAGAATTTTCTTTTTGATAATACCGCCAGCAGCAATAATAACTACAGTAGCGACTGCGCCGCATAGAAATTCCATAACTATTCTCCTTCTTTTGGAGTGTAATTTTCAAATTCTTTTCGAGCAATATTTGTTTGCTCAGTAGATAGTTTAGGGTAAGAAGCAAGAATCTCTTCTAAAAATTCTCCTCTGTTAAGGCGAATCTGAATAGCATTCTTAATAACTTTAAAACCAAGTGCAGATACAGCCATTATTCAGCACCACCAATCATTTCAGACATTAGAACTGTTAAATCTTCAATAGAAACTGTATTCGAGTCAAGTTGATCAGGGCCGTTGGTAAGAAAGCTTTCACGCTTTTCTGCGGCTTTTTGCTGTTCAGCTTGAGCCTTTAGTTCTTCTTCAGTATAAAGAACATAGCGATTAATATCTTCATACTCGTCATAAGCATCTTTATGCTCAACTTTTTCTTCATCTACAACAGTCTCAAGATCAATGCCGCGAAGTTCTTTTCCCTCGCCCTGGTCAATATATCCAAAAATACCATTTTGATCGTCGATTACATCTACATGGGGGTCGGTATTGCCAGAAACATCTAAGCGATCACCATCTTCAAAGTAAAAGGTTTTTACTTCATAATGATTTTTTTCTTCTTGCTCTAGAACTTCTTCGTGATGCTGGACAAAGATTTTATCTGATTTAAGATAACCTTTGGAAATATCTACATCAGATTCCTGAATCTCTTCGCCTTGTTCATTATAGATTTTCATTGAATCTCCTTTTATATCTTTATTTTTATTTAGAAGCCCGCGGCATAACAAAGAACGTCGCAACTGCTTATAGTGGATGATATCTCTTTATTCAAAACAAACATACCTGGGAAAGTTAAATTTTGACTATCACACATTACTCTTGGAGGATATCCTTCACCAGGACTAAAAACTTGCCATAATCTTATTGGATATGCAGAAAAAGATACTGGGTATTTAGGGTATGTATATGGATCGGAATTATAGCTTTTGCCCCAGCTAGTAGAAATATTGGCATTTTCTACATGATATTTTCCCCAGCATTCTTTAAAACCATTAGACCAAACTCTGTAATGCCAAATCCCAACATCTTTTTCTTCAGTTACATAGTTTACAGCATTACTTCCTGGTAAGGAATAAATGCCCCCCCCCGTTGAAATTCTCTTTATAACACCCGTTGTGCTTGAGCCTACTTCTAGTGTAGTCATAAGCTAAATCTCCTTTTATACTATATTGTATAAACGCTAATAAGAGCCTACTTTTTACAACTTCCATTTGCGTTTATTCTATTCATGCTTGTTATAAAAAGCATATTTAAAACCAGTATCTAAGAGGATACAGATAATTAAATGTGCTGCCCCCCCCATTAGATAATGATTCATATATATACTTCTTAATTATTCAATGTTAAAGTTGAATCACTGACGCTTCCTTTTCCACTAGCGACTGTTGCGGTTTCTCCTTCTACAGTAAGATTGTTTCCTGTATATAGAGTTTGATTTGCGGCTAAGTAAGTATTATCTGGAATTCTAATCCAAATACTTTTGATAGTTGCACTATCAGGTATTCTTATGTATATATTAGGCATTAATGTTATGCGGCCAATAGATGGAGAAGACCAATCAGTTATTGTTGAATCGTCAGATAGATAAGATCTTGTTCTAATATAAAGTTTTTTAGAAAGATCTTCTCTCATTGTTTTTACATAAGCTAGAAGTGTCGCATCCATAGTATCTTGCGTAAGATTTATAGTTTTTGAAGTAGTCGTATTTAATCCACCAGAAACTCCGTTTTCTCCACCTCGCCAAGTTAGCCCATCGTCGATACTATATTGCCATTGCTTATTTGTTCCAGGATTATTTATCTTGTCAGTAACAATCTTAAAATTCAATGAATAACTTGCGATATTCTTTGACACAATAAATAATTCTGATACAGTTGGAGCTGGTGCAGTTGTATAAATTGGACCAGCATAAACATAATCAGAATATCCTGCTTGGTTATGATGACAAAGACGATAATAATATTTGTGGTTAGCACTTTGATCGGTTACAACAAGACTTGTCTGCGTTCCAGAAGAGGTTGTGTTAATGTTCTTAGACCAGTCACCATCATCAATCTGACGATCAATATAGGTGCTATCTACTGGTTTGTTGCTTGCTGAATCTGGATTGTTCGTCCAAGTAATAGTAACTTGCGTATCACTGTTCTTTACAACTTTTGCATTTTTCGGAGCGTTAGGTTTCTGAATAAGATTCGGTACAGTGTAACTACAAGACACATCTGAACGATATTGTCTAGAAGAATTGTAATAAGCATATGCAGAAAATGAAACAGATTGATTAGAAGAGTACCAACCGTCATTGATCCATCCGCTGTCCATATAATAGCCAGTTCCATTTAAGGAGAAAGTGTTTCCTGACCAAGAACAATGTGCAACGCTACCACCAAAATTACCTTGTGTCACTTCAACAAAATATTTATGTCTAATATAATAACGAGTAGCTTCTTTGGACGAGATATTAATCTGACAGACAACACGAAACTTTGAATTGGTTGTGCCAGTTAAGTTGCCATAATTATAACCTTCGGCCATCTCTTCCCTTTCTTTCTCATTTTTAGTCTATATAACAATAAAATCGGGCAAACCAACATTATATCGGTTTGCCCTTTGTTCGTTATTTATAACTTTCAATCAACACTTTAACCTCAGCGCTACATTTGATAATTTTTTGATGTTGCCACTCGTAGATTTCTTCCATACCCTTTGGTACTTCGCCGCTACTTACTCGATACTCAGATATGATGCGGACCACTTGATCATGCAAACGATTCATATGCCCAAGTTCCTCTTTCGCCATTCCTATATACATTTCAGAAAGAGACTTGTCTTTATCTTTTAGTCTCAAAGCATTCTCTGCATATTTTCTAGCCCCATCAATCTCTTCATAGATTTCTTCTACGAGGTCCTTTATCACTAACATTTTAAGCTACCTTAGTAACAATTACATTCGCGATACGAACCGAAGTAGCGTCTGCAACTTTGAAATTAATTGTTGCAACTGGAGCGTTCTTTGGTACTGTAACGATAGCGGTAAATGCTTGAGAGGTAAGGTTTCCAATAGTAGTAGCAGTATCAATAGCGTGAGCGCCAGGAAGTGCATTTCCGTTTCTGTATGCTTGCGTTTCAAGAGGCCCTGCCGCAGTTGCTACAAAAGTAAAATTAGCAGAAACCTCATAAACTCCACAGCGGTTAATGGTAATGTTAGAGCCATCACAGCTGATGCAGTTTGTAGAAACAGTTGATACAGGTAGTGGAATATTTTGTCCTTCAGCGAGAGGTTGTGCTGTAGTTGTATCGAGGACGAATCTCCCCAATGTTTTAGTTGCCATAATAGTTCTCTTTTCACTAGATGTGGGCGGCTAAATTGCCGCCCCTGAAGATAGTCAGTAATTAAAAATTAGTGCCGCATCCAGAGCAGCAGGCTGCTTGGTTAAAATAAGGATTAAAACCAGCAGAGAAAGTAGTAGCATTTGGGTAACGAACTACGCCGCAAAGAGCAGACTGAAGCTGAAGTTGGTTGATCTGATTCTGCATTTCAGACATACGATTTGCGGAAATGGTATCTAGAACTTTCTGGATCTGCTCAGTTGTATTAGCGTTGATCGCAGCGGTGTTCATTGCCGCATTATAATTTACACTATCTATATTTCGATTTGTGTCGCAGCAGCAAGTGGACATTTGTTGAGCAAGAGAATAGTCACCATCTTTTACTGTTGCTTGAGTGTCAGCAAAATTTCGAAGATTTTCATAACCTACAGAAGCAAGTCCCTGGGATAGTTGCATCATATGAAGGTTCTCGTTGTCGTTTAAACGACCAATTGCATTTTCAAGATTGTTAAAGTTCATAGCATTGCAAAGGCTAGATTCTGTTACAGGCTGTTCTACAGGACCATTGTTACGATTCCAACCATTGCCGAACATAAAGAGGAATAAGATGATAATCCACCAAGCACCTCCTTCTCCCCAATTGTCGTTGTCACGAGTTACTGCTGCAATGTCAGAGAGGGTCATTCCATTTTCCATAATACACTCTTTTCACTAGTTTATTATTTTATGTACTCAATTTCTTGCGCAAGAAAATTGTTTTTTATTTTAGTCCAATAGCTGCTGCAATTTCTTGAGCTTGTTTTTTTAACTGTTCAAACTCACTCGAAGAAACTCTGTTTGTCCGCAGCATTTCTTCCACTTGTTGTTTGGCTTGTTGCGGATTGGTTGTCTTGATGAATTCCATCAGTTGCGGTAACTGATTGTTGGATATTAGGTTGTTTGTCATCGTCTGTGGATTGTTGAATTTGTTGAACAATTGATTCATATTGATTCCTCCACTTTTCAAATTCTTCTCGTGTTATGAAACTTGCGTCTGTTTCTTCTCTTGGAAGATTTTCCACTTTTTTGAACTCATATTCTGTTAAGGTAGAAAAATTATTAAAATCAGTTTCTTTTAAATAAAATCTATCTTGATTCTTATCCATAAATATCGCTTTTGCTCCAAGAGGAATGTTACAATTATTGGCTTCCTGAATGTTGTTTACGAATTTAACTCCTGTAATTTGCGGTTCAGGAGAAGCCATTTGCGGTTGTTGCTGAAAATAATTTGGGTAGTTGAAGCCATAAGGATTAAACATCTAGGGTTCACCTCCCGTCAAAAAATTTAACTTACATTAATATAGCAAAAATAGGCACCCTCGTTTTAATAAGGATGCCCTAGTTAACTCATTTTAAATGGACGTAGTATTCATAGCCTCAAGCTATTATTTGGACAATCTAAATACTTTATTATAGTAAAGTAATATTATCTCAGCTAAGATAGAATAAATCTGATTAAATTTTTATCCAGAGTAAGCAAGTTTCAGAAGTAGGTTCTTTATTAGATATAGTTATCACATCACTGGCTGCTTTATTGCTTAAAGCAGATTGGATTACTTTATTTTGAACAGGATTAACAGACGTTGAAGATAAAGTGGAATCAACGGTAACTTTGGTTGCTCCTTTTTGTATTCCATCTAATTTAAGTTTGTCTGCGGGAGTCATTAATCCTGATTTTATTCCAGTAGAAGAAACATCGTTATAAGTGGTATCACTATCTTCAACTTCCATAACACTGCCATCAGTACCACTTAGCGTTATAACTCCATTATATTTAGTAAGTGCATATGTGGTGTTAGTATTTTTATTTCCACTCATAATTTGAAGAAGAGAAGCAGAACTCATACCTAACCACATAGTTCCAGTATCAGTGGCTACATAAATTGCGCCATCAATAACTTTATTGCTCGCGGTTAGGGCTTTAATGTTAGGTTCTTTATCACGGATAAATTTTACTCTTGCCAAAATGCCCTATCCTTTCCGTATTAAAGAACCGCCCACAAGTTCTAAGAAAGAGTTGTGGGCGGTTGTAAATCTTATTTTATTGTAAACTATAAAGTTCCCCAAGTGAGGGCTTCAACAATTTTATCGTCAGTATATTTCTTAGCAGTGCCAAGAGCAGTATTCGCAGCACCAGCAGCATCGAACGCGCTAGTTTCAGCAAATGCAGCAGAGCCAAGACCCTTAACAGCTACATCAGTTCCCTTAACAGCAATTGTACCATTAGTTGCACCAGTTGTAATGTCAGCAGTTTGAAGAGCAGTGTCAGCTTTAGTGCCTTGCTCAGCTGTAGCATAATTTGCAGCTAGACCGTCAGCGTAGGTTTTTGCGCTATCAAGTGCAGCGTCAGCTTTTTTAGTAGCATCAGCCGCAGCAGTCTTCTCAGCAGCAGCCTGGGCTGCACTTGCCTTAGTTGTAGCATCCGTAGCAGCAGTAGCAATGGCAGCATTCTTAGCTGCATCAGCTTTAGCTGTAGCATCTTCAGCTGCGGCTGTAATAGCACTAGTCTTTGCGGCAGATGCTTGACCTTCTGCATAAGTCTTAGCGGAAGTTAAGGCAGCATTAGCCTTCTCTTCAGCATAGGTCTTGGTAGCATAATTAGTAAGGTCAACAGCAGTATCACCAATTTGCTCCCACTTGCCATTGATAACCATATGCTCAGTGTAATCATTACCGTCAGCGTTGCCAGCTGCACCTGCAGCTTTTGGAACCATATAAATGGTATTCGTATCTGCCTCAGTGGCAGCAGGAAGACTATTAACGATAGCGCGCTTCAGGTGAGGAGCAGCGGCAATCGCTTCAGAAATCTTAGTATCAGTTTGAGCAGAGGTGTAAGCATCGGTAATACCATAACCAGCTAGAGTTGTAGCTTTAGTAGCTTTGCCGTCAATCGCAGCTTGAAGTTCTTCCTTGGCAGTACTTAGCTTGCCTTCTGCATCTGCGATAGCAGCAGCTTGAGCCGCATCAGCTTTGGTGGTAGCGTCAGTAGCCGCAGCATCAATAGCAGCTTGTTGAGCATCGGCAGCAGCCTTTTTGATTGAACCTTCGCCTTCACCTTGGATAGTTTCTAGCTTACCCTCAGCTGTTGCAATCTTGCCTTTGACAGTGGTAATCTCACCTTCAGCAGTGGTAACTCGGCCTTCCAAAGCAGAGAGGTCAGCTGCGACTGTCGTAGGCTTAACTACTGAAATATATTTAGTACCATCCCAGTAGGAAACATTGTCACCTTTGTCACCTACAATATAAAGAGTGTTGATTTCACCTGTTTGTGGGAGTACATCTACTTTCTTGTAAATTCCACCAGAATAAGGCTTATCGCCTTTGTAAATACGTTGCTCCTCGGTTACAAAATAGAGGGTATCAGCATCCTTGGTGGTAAGACCTGAATAACCCGCGAGGGTAGCAGCAACAAATTTAACTTGACCCATTAACATTCTCCTTTAAATAGTTGTCCATTCTGTATTATTAGCGACACACATATAAGTACGAGCAGCCGCATTCCATTTATAAATTGCCCTGTCAGCAGCATATAATATATTCTCTTTACCTTCTTTTGGAAAATCTTCAACAGAGATGCCAAAAAAGATAGGCTGAAGATTAGATGGTGTAAGTTGCTTCCATCCATCTTTATAATGCCACATCACACCAGTCTCTTCTACATAATAATAGCCTTCGACTGGTGCAAGCTTATTTACCCTGTCTTCTTCAGTAGAGAACTCTTGAATGCAATTATAGCCAATTCGCAAACCGTTATAATCAAGATAAAGATGATGGGTATCGCTAACAAAAACTAAATTTCCATCAGTGACAGGTAACTTATTTAATTTTGCGGCCACAGTTGTATAAACTCGAACTACAGCCATTTTATCTCCTAAAATTCAGTAATCGTTAGAGCACTGTCTGTATATTTTTTAGAAGTATCAATTGCTTCTTTCTTAGCTGCGGCAATTGCTTCTGCACTAGCAGTACCACCAGAACCAACACTCGTGTCGATGTATTGTTTGATTGTAGTGCCTTCAGCAATATCGCCAACTTTTTCAGAAAGAATAGTTTTTACTTGAGCCGCATCGACCTTGGTATTCAAATTCTCTTGAAGTGGAGAAATTTGACCATCTGTATAAGCCTTAGCTTGGCCAAGTGTAGCGGTGTCCTGAGTATCTGTATATGCTTTAGCGGCCTCAAGAGCCTTGGCAGCAGCACCAGCTTTCTCGTAATTGACCGCAAGACCATCAGCATATTCTTTCGCACTGGTTAAAGTAGCTGTGTCTTTTTCTTCAGCAGCAGCAATAGCAGCAGCTTGAGCAGAATCGGCTTTCTTCTGGGCTTCTTCGATAGCGGCAGCTTGTGCGGCATTAGCCTTGGTCTTCGCATCGGCAGCAGCAGCGTCAATAGCAGCTTGCTTAGCAGTTGTTACCTCGTCTTTAGTTGCATATCCAGAAAGATCTACCTTGCTATCGCCAATTTTTTCAAACTTCTTGGTTTCACCAGTAACAACAAGAATATATTCATCATAATGATCATCAACTGGAACCATATAAATAGTATTGACATCAGCTTCATCAACATCTGGTAGAGCATCGACAATAGCACGCTTTAAGTGATCTGCTTTTGCAATAGCAGAACTGATTGCTGTATCAGCTTCTTCTTTTGTGTAAGCGTCAGTGATGCCATATCCCGCTAGAGTGGTTGCCTTATCAGCTTTCCCTGCAACAGCAGTATCAGTATAGGCTTTTGCATCTTCAAGAGCTTTCTTTACAGAGCCTTCACCTTCACCAGATAAGGTATCTAGTTTAGCTTGAATCGCTTCAATGGTTGCTTTGAGATTTTCAACCTGCTCAAAAATAACTTTAAAGCCAGAACCAGTATAAATATAACCTTTGTTATCGGTTGTGCTAATATAAATAACGCCTTGCTCTTGGTCGGCTTCAGGAAGAGTCTCTACGACTTTAACATATTCTTTTACCTTTGCTGGGTCGATTTTACCATCAAGTCCAACAGGAGAAAGATTAAAGCCAGTACCTTCAGCTTTTGGTTGAAGCATATACGCTTTATATTCACCATCAACCAATGCCGTGATAACTTGACCGCCATAAGCAATTGCGGAATCTGCATAGGTTTGTGCGGCTGCTAGCGTCTCGTGAACGCTTGACGCGTCAAGTGGAAGAGCATTGCCACGCGAGTACGCTTTTACAGCAACCAACAGTTTTGTGCTATCAATAGCCATAAGTTATAACTCCTTCCTAAATGGTTACTGTAAATGTCATTGGGGCAGCAGCAGGTGCAGCCATAGCATAGCTGTAAACTTTATAGTCAGCAGCCTTAGCTCCATTAGCACCTTCTACGGATACTGTTTGCTTGGTAAAGCTGGAAGCCATTCCAATATCATTCGTTTCTTCATACTTAACTTGATTTACATCGCGGAGAGCTGCAGGATAAGCAAAGACAATGTACTGTTGCCCTTGAGCAACTTTAATGGTCAGCTTAGTTCCAGCAGTAGGATTAAGAGACTTTCCAGTAAGACCACGAACAGCCGCAGAATTCAATTCTGGTACAGAGCCTACGCCAGTACCATAAAAAGCATTGCGCTTTCCGATATAAGAAAGTGTTGCGGACGTGATAGAACCAGCGGTGATATGTCCAGCTGGAGAATCGTCACCTAGGTTATCCTTCTTGATTGCGCCTTCTCCATAAGAAGCAACTGCTTTAAAAGAAGTCGTGCCTTCATTAACAGTAATAGCATGGTCAGATAGTACAAGAGGACTAGTAGTACCTTCAAGTACGTCAACAGCCCCATCTGAGATTTTAATAGAAGTAAGTCCGCCAGCATCTTGCTGTGTAAAGTTTGCGGTCATAGTCGCAGTTAATGTAGTCCCAACTTCATAGTTGCCAGGTTGAGCGCCCTTGGAAACTGCAAGGGAAATCTTTGGAGCGGTGTATGTAGCAGGAACACGCTTCATAATGATTTTCTTGATTAATGTATCCAGGTCAGTCCCAGCATCAATAACATCACCAGTCTTGATGCCGCCAACGCTTCCGCCAACGCCAAGCTGCACAGTATGTGCTTCTTTTGACTTTGCACTACCAAGAGTGTGTGGCGTTTTAGCATCATCAACATAAATCATATTGTCTTCTGTAGAAACAACAATACTGTTTGCGTTAATGATTCCAGCAGTAATTTTTTCATCTAAGTTTGTTTCAGAACCGTGAAAAAAGCTAATCTTTTTAGCATTTTCTGCATCAGCCATCTATTGTAGCTCCTCTCTCTTTTATTGAATCTAAAAATTTTTATATTATAAAATAAACCATATAACTAAAATTCTTGAATTTTTACTTCAGCACTGACGGTTATTTGATCTATTTTATTTTCTACTGAAACCGCTTTATCATAAGCATTCGTTGCAATTTGCTTGATTTCTTCTGTTGAATTAGTCCATTCTTCAAATTCTTTTCGCTGCTCTTCCATTTGCTTTTCCATTTTATTCCCAATAGAAGTAAGATTAATTACAGCATTTTGAAAAGCGCTAAAGTCATCAGAGACAACAAAAGAAGAACCATCGTGCGGATCAGATAAAATATGTACCAAGAAGGTCTGTGTTGGAGAAATAGAAATATCATCTACTAACTCAATATCACAAGTAACTTCACCAGCGCCGCATTTCATCATTGATAAAGGCCATTTTAGTTCCCATACAATAGGATCATCATTTACTTTTGTAAAATTATTATATCCTTGAACATTGCTTTGTTGATGCTTCCAACGTAAATATACGATAGTATCATCAGTCATTTGCGCAGCCGCTTCCTGGTCAAAAAGAATGCGGAACGTGCGACCATTTGCATTAGCGCCGCCAACAGTGATTGGATCTGGAATATCTTGATCCAAAGACTTCAAATTGATAGTGAGAGTCTTTAATTCTTGCGGCATTTATTACTCCTTTCTATCAATTTCATTTTTTTCTATATTTTTAACTCCATAACTTGTCAAACGAGGTAAGGCACGCAATCCTTCCATAAGGCTATCAATATAAGTATCTCCACCAGCTGCCTTATAATAAAGATACTCGCGCTCTAGACTTTGTAGACTTAAATCGTCAATATGACCAATCTCATAACAGAAATAATGGTGGCGATCTATAATATGACTTCTTGATGATTCTTGAAGCCTTTCTGTTACTAAGGCCATTTGATTTTTTAAGTCATTGCTTTTTTCTATAGATTCATCTACTTTTTTATTTAAAAGAGTGATTTCTTCTTTTTTCAGAAGAACGATTTCTTTCTTTAACTGTTCAATTCCCTCTATAACTTCCTTATAACTTTGCTCTTTGGAGGTCTGGTAGTTGAAATATTTGCGAAGTTTATCATAAAAATATTCCCACAGCTCACTTATCGCTTTGAAAGCTACAGCAATAGCCATAATAAAAATAATTATAGATTCAATAGAATATTGGGAAAATAAGTTGATCAAAACCTCCATAAATCACAAATATCCTTTCCCTTAATTTAAAACCTACAAGTATACAAAAAGAAAGTATCTTTAATTCTCACTATCAGCCCAAACAAAAATAGGGCAGTCTAATTAAAGACTGCCCTAAATAATCTTATTATAAAAAACTAAATGACGAAAGCGAATGAGTTAAAATAAGTATCATGTCCAAAGAGAGCACTACCGCTAGTAAAGTTTCCAACAAAACGATAACTCTCCCCAGCTGTACAAGGTCCCCATAACGAGATAGAGGTTATTTGACGGCCAATCTCATTCCCGCCCGAAGCATGTCCATCCATATAATTCATGTTTTTTATTGACGAATCTGGGCATGTAACATGAAAAACTACTCCGCCTCCATCCCATCCCCAAGTAGCACTGGATACCATGATTACCATTATATAGCCATCTACATTAGGAGTAATTGTTACAGGACATATATTTGTCTTACGTGTATTTGAGCTTACGATATCATTATTTGCAGCACATCCTTTACTGTTTCGTGCTATAGTATCACAGAGAGAATATACCCCCCCCCGCTGTTTGTATCTTTGATATATCTGCCATTTAATTTTCCTTTCAATTATTTTACGCAGTTCTCCTCCAACAATAACAAGTAATATAAGGCGGCATTGCTGAAGACTCTGTTGTCGCGCACTCCCATCATTGCGCTAGCTGGTTTGCTCGCAGTTCCAGAAGATAAGGAAGCTGCGTGTGAATGGCTCCAAATGCTTTGAGACTTCTTTCTTTGAATTACATAATCTGTTCTGCCGTCTACCCCATAGGGACCATCTGATGACTCAAAACAAATTGTAGAATCTGAATTCTCCACAGAAGGGTGCGTTCCATGCCATTCTAGCCATCCTAAAAACCAATGATGATCGTGTGTTTTTGATCCACCAGTCGAGCCGCTTACAGTAGTATTATATAAGAACTGGTCTTCAATTTGTTCCCAAGTTCCACCAAACATTGCGGCTGGAGAATTAGAATTAAAACTCTGATAAACAGTTCCAACTGGATATACTATCTCTAAAAGATTTATGAATGTAGACATACTACATCACCTTCTTTAAAAAGGAAGCTAAGCGGTTCGCACCCAACAATAGAGTGAATAATTGTATGGGTAGAATGGTTTGCCCCCCCCCGTTGGCATAGCTCGTGCAGTTCTAATAGTGTCTTCTGCACCGCTCAGTAGCAACCAACCTGAACCTCTACTAACATTGGAACTTTGAAAATCAATATCTTCCCATGAATTGTTTGTACTATTCCATCTACTAACTTTATGCTCATGGGCTGGCATTTGATCAATTGTCATGGTGTTGTTGCCGCTATATTGACCACCAGACGCTCCGCCATATCCAACAGTAGAAAGCAAAGCATTCCTCACCTCTGACCAAGTGCCACCAAAATTTAACGCAGGACTTATATTGATTTTAGAACAATAGATACTTCCTATTGGATAAATCACTTCTGCTAAATTAATAAAAGTAGACAAATTAATATCCCTTCCTTTAAGAAGGAATGAAAATATTATTTTTATTCTTCAGCTTAATCTTATATTATTTCTCTCTTTTCTAAGAAATTTATTGTTATGCAGTACGTTTCCAAATATAGCTTTTCGTTAAGCTAGAATAACTTAGCGGATATGCTGCACTTAAAGCCCAGTAATTTGTTCCTGTAGCTTTTGTATAAAGGCTAAAATTCTGCGGCTTATTTGACAATGATGCTCCACACCAAGCACTAGAAATTTTATTCCACTCACCTCCAAGTGGAGTGGCAGCTGGAACCATTACAATAGCAGGAACCTTTTCTCCCGTAAAAGTTTTAACGATAAAATAGTCATCGTTTGACGGTAAAGTTTTCTGCCCATAGCTCGCAGCACTTACAAATTCTATTCCGTTGCGAGTATAAGATAAAGCATATTCTAGATCATTTCTTAGCGAAGTTTTTGAAGTTGTACTTTTCAATGTTTCAGGATAAAAACTATCATTTACGCAACTCCAAGTCCCACCAAAAGAGGCTGCGGGACTTATAGAGCTAGTTGTAATATAGTAGCTCCCAACTGGATATACAACCTCTAACAAATTAATAAAGGTGGACACTTAGACCACCTCCGCAATTTTTAAGCTGTGCGCCGCCAAACGTAAAAAGAGATGTGTGCAGGGATATAGTCCTGCCCCCCCCCTGTGGCTTTGTTTCCAAGTAGTCTTGATAAAATGAAGCACCAGTACCAGATCCAACTCTTACAGTGCCACCCGCAATATTGAAAACAACCTGTTCAGACTTAGAACGATGGCTATGACTTGGCATCTGGTCTACGCTAATTATTTTAGAGCCACCTGTAGAGCCGCTTACCGCGTATCCATCAGAACCAGCACAGGCAAGAAGTCCACCTTTAACTGCATCCCAAGTGCCGCCAAATAACGTGGCAGGAGAGATTGATTTTTCGCTCATATAAATAGCCCCTACGGGATATACAATTTCTAAAAGGTTAACAAAAGTAGACAAATTATTCACCTACCTTTTGATTTGCTGAAGAACAAAGGCTATTTACAGATAGCCCCCCCCCCAGCAAACCCTAAGTTTACTAGATTGAACATAATATATTCATATCCTTTCAAGTTTCTTTTTGATATTAGATTAATTATTTGTCTATACTTTATACTTTCCTGTTAGAAATCTATTAAAACTTGATTTTTGTTATGAAGTACGTACCCATACATTCACTGAATAATGATATGGTATGAAGTCTTTATTATGTTCTTTGCCAATTCCAGTAAGTTCCGCAGCGTATACCCATTGGGTGGCTCCGCTTCCTCCAAAACTTGCTAATTTCCATTGGCTACCAGAAGCAGCATTTGTATTCCACATGCCAAGATAGTTGTCTTCTACATCTTCTATGTGCTCAGCACTAGTTGCCGCACGTACAAAGTGCTTATGCTCAGGTAAATGATAGTTATTGATTTTTAAACTACCACCGCTAGAGCCAGCAGGAGCAAAGCCATTTCCACCTGTAGCACTTAAAATTGCGCCTTTAATTTGTGACCAAGTTCCACCAAAAAGCGTAGCTGGACTTATACTGTTTTCAGAACAATAGATAGAGCCTACTGGGTAAATTACTTCAAGTAAATTTATAAAAATAGACATAATTAAATCACCCTCTTTACTGCGGGGTGATTTAGAAACAATAATCTAATATTTTCTTTTATTTCTAAAAAATTAGAGACTAGGCTACTGCCATAGCCCCCCCCCACTAGAAACGTGGGTTTATTAGAATTTTTAAAATTCATACCATAATTCTCCTTTTCTCTCTTGCGTTATTATAATCGCACCCTAATTTTGGGCTATTATATAATAAAAATGGGCGAACCATCGTTATGATTGCTCGCCCATTGGGTTTTGAAAATAGATTGTGAACTAAATTAAATTTTTACCCACAATTTGATATGTTCTTCTGTAGGTTCTGTACTACCAACATAGACAGTGCCAACATCATCATCTAATTTAGCATTGGTAACTGCACCATCTTTGATCTTGCCAGTAATAACTGAATTATCTGCAAGTGTAGTTGCTAAACTTGCTTGACCATCTGCATTTAAAGAAACAGACCCAGTTACATTGCCAGTTAAAACCAATGTTTTGTTAACCCTAGAAGCGGTTGTCGCTGTTGTCGCATTACCGTTGAATGTCGTTGCATAAACATTTGCCCATTTAAAGTTAGAAGAACCAAGATTGCTAGCATTATCCGTTACAGGAACAATACCAACAGATTGCAGCTCACCAGTTAATTGTCCGCCTTCTAAAGAAAGCGCTCCAATATTATCAGGAGTCAAGTTAACATTACCGACACGGTAGCTATCTTCTGCATCGCCCTTTACACCAGTGACTTCTCCAGCAACTTGCCAAGTTCCATCGCCTCGAAGAAATTTATTTTGATTTCCCGCAGCTGGTGCTGGTACTAAACCAGTCCCACCCGCAGTTGATTCAGAAGCGCCATTGAATACATCGTATGTTGTATCTTGGGTCGTGAAAGTTGCTGTAGAATTATCGCCTCTAGTGTACGTAACTGTTCTTCCAGAAGCAGAAATAGACTTTACATAAGTGCTTGTAATAATTTGGTCAGATCCGTCTTTAGTAGCCTTTATTGCGCTATCCGCTGTCACGGCCTTTTTAGCATTATCAGCTGTTGATGCGTGTGATGCTTCTAAGGCTGTGCTTGCTTTATATTCTTGATAACCATCTTCAGAGGTTAACTTTGTCTGATCTATAACAACATACATAACACCTGTATCGAGTTGAAGAACACTGTCACCAAGCTGAACATCATCTGTGGTTAATTCAAAACGAGCTGTTTGATCTGCCACTCGAATTAAACGCTCTAAAGCCCCTTGCGGAACACTGGATAGCGGAATTATACCAGTAATAGCAGCGCCATCAATAGTTGGTATAGTGATAGAAACATCGCCAGTTCCATCAAAAGAACCTGTTCCCGCAGTACCGTTAGCACCAGCTTTAATGGAAAAGCTTCTTGTATTTTTTAATTTTGTGGCTGTGTCTGCATTACCAGCTAGGTTTCCTTTTACACCACCGTTAGCGACAATTTGACTTGTAAAAGCAACAGAACCTGCAACGGTCTGGTTTTCTGTAGACACTTTGCTTAGACGATCATTGGCGTTATCGTTTGCTGCTTTTACAGCTTTTGGGGTTGCAGCCACAACACCAGTTGCCGCATTATCAGTGGCATCTGTTTTATCAGAAAGATAGACACCGCCTTGAACATTGTCGGTAGCATCTGGTAAAATATAAATTGGACGATAAGCTTTTGCCGTTGGGTCATAAACTTTAGCGACAAAATTTAGCTTTTTGCTTGCGTCATTGGGATTGCCTTTTGCCATACTACCTCCTTATTCAATTCCCTCAGAGTAGATTACATCAACAATAGTTTCCATTGGGAAGTTTTTCTTGAATTGAATCTTCACATAACCGTCACTAAGTTGTCCATCGAATTCAAGGATACCGCACTCATTGATACGGTATCCTTGTCCATTTATCTCAACATCGGCTGTGGGAGGTCCATCAAAAGAAATATACTTTTGTTTTTCATCACTCCACCAACCGATGGGTTGTCTATTAGGAATCTGAATGCCAATATGAACATAGTTGACATCATTTTCTCTAAACTCTTTATAACTATTGGCCGCAAAAGGACCTTTAATCTGTAATAATTTCATATGGCTCCTTCATCCTAAGAGAAGTTACCAGTATAATCCACAGCCCAATAATTTGGAATTGCGGAATCAGATTTTGTTGCAGACATATAACGGAAAGCTAGTCCTTTTGTATTTAGGGTTTTGAAAACTTCAGAAGAAGTTTGAGTATTAGATACAAGAAGAACATCGCGCATACCTGTATCCGCAATCTTACCTAGATAGAACCAACTACCTGTATTATAATCATAGGCATAGAAATCGTGATCTTGTTTCTCTTCCGTCGCAGGCTGTGACGCGTATGCTACGATCTTGCCTTTGGTTCCAACGCCAGTACCTAAAACATTTTGCTCTCCTGTTAGACCAGATGGGAAACAAGTATTCAAATACTTTAATGGATCTGGTGCTCCAGTAGAATCAAAAGCATCGTTACCAGCGTCTCCCCAAGCCTTTACGATTTCATAAGTTAAATTGAAACCAATTAGAATACCAGCCTGGTCTTTAATTGCCCCATAGTCTCGCCAGTAAACTGTAGCACCATCTTCTTCTGATGGAAGGAGTGGATAAAAAGTTTTAACACTAGTGCTATTTACCCAAGTATTACCCGCTTTATCCTTATTGTCTTTATCTAGATCATCAGCTGTTACACGTTTAGTCGGATCGCTGAAAAGAACAAGCATATGATAGTCGCTAGGACGAACAACTATATCTTGAACATAATTAATTGGATCGCCAATATATTGCGGCTTAGATTCTGTATTGTATTTTATCTGAATACGTTTGTCATCTAAAATGCCAGTATCTAAAATAATATTTTCAATCGCCTTTAGCTGATAAACATTATTTGTTCCCGCAGCTTTAACGGTAATTGTTTCACCAGTATTTGTAGTAAAGGTTATTTGTCCAGTTGAAGATACGTTAGCTTCTGTAATTAGCTTTAATTTCGCAGGAGAAAGCACATCTCCAGTAGTATGATTTAAAGTAATATCTCCATTGTCCTGATTGATAGTAATATTTTTTACCCAATCCAATGTTGTTTCATAGGTTTTTCCAGTGTTATAATCAATGTGGAAATTACCATTATTCGCATTTAAAACAACATTATTAATCCATTGAATTAACTTATCAACACTAGTCTTGCCATTGCTGGGAATAGCACCGTTGTTAGTACCAGAATAGGTATATGTAACAGTACCATCATCAGAAAGTTCAATACCTTTTACCCAAGTGAGATTTGCTGTATAATCAGCAGATCCATTGTTATAAGATAAAGTGAACTTACCACCTTCTGAACCATCTCCAGTAGTAAGAGAAACGCCTTTAACCCATTTAATCTTTTTTGTAAAAACAGAAGAATCGTTATGCGAATAATCAACTGTTAACGTACCATCATCAGCTACTCGAATATCTGTGATAATGTTAAAATCACCTAAATAAATTTGACAAGCAGATGGATTTATATTCTTATCATAAACATAATAATCAAAAACAACGATTTTGCGACCTTTAGCAATATCATCTTCGATACCTGGATATCCAGCTTCGCCAACTTCAGTTGCCCCTGTTTTATTATTTACAGTGAAGGCCGTAGATGCATAGATGTTGCTTCTATTTTCTTCAGTAGGAGTAATGACACGCAGGTTTCGTAATGTGTCACCCTTTACACCTTTTGGAAGACCCAAATCCCAATGCTCATAGAATGGGTGCGTTAAATCATCAATGCGGCCAATTTCTGTAGCATCATCTAGAATTGCACCGTCTTCTCCATACGGTGAAGTCATATGAATTTTATAATCAATAACTGTATATGGAATCTGCCAGCCTACATAAAACCAACTGTCTGCATCAGCATTATCTTTGCGGATATTGCACCAAGTATACTTAATGTTGTCGTTATATGTACCATCGACATTTTTACCTGGAATTAAAGCATTTGTAGTATTAAAATCGAATGAGGCAATTTCGCCACCATCGCTGCCATCTGAAGTAATATAATTACCATCGTCATCTTTTCCAGTTGGGAATCGACGATACTCATATTCTCCCAGCTCTTCGGTCGAATGTTTAACAACTTCATCAATAGTGTCCATCTGAAAATACGGTGTTCCGCTTGACGGGCCTACTATGCTTGCTACATAAATTGCGCCACCCATAGAGTTCTGATAATCTAGACCTCTTCGGTAAACTTTACCATTGTCTTTATCATTTTTGTTTGGGGTATCAATAATACAATACTCCCCATACCAAACATCAGTATAAGCACTACCCTGTTTAAAGAAATTGGTCATTTCCTCAACAGAAGTAAAAGAGGCTTTTAGCACAAAACTGACCCCAGGGTGGCCGCCGCCATACATTGAATCCACGATTTATACCTCCTTTACTATCTCATTTAAAAAATTCAAAACATATTCTGAATCTATTTTATTATAATCTCGCCAAGTGATCCTTTTTAGAATATAAGACAGATGATTCTTCACATATTCATTTTTCTGTAAATCATGTTTATGAAGAAGTTTAAAGCTTTCTTCTCCACCAAAAACAGAAATAGGACATTCATGTTGTAACCCGTCTAATTCGACTAGAATCTTTTGTCCCTTATAGAAACACAAAAAATCAAATCTTAAATTTCGACCCTTATCAGACAATAAATCTGGAAAAGTTACTTCTCGATTGTAAGAAATTTTTAGTTCGTCTAGCGCCTTTTTGAAATTTTCTTCTCCAGAAGAATAAGTTCCGCCAGTACAATTTCCGCTAACAACATGTCCTAATTGTGCATAAAAAGGTTTTTTGATCCATTCACCAGTCTTTTCATTAACTCTAACAAACATTCCGTCTCTAGTCAAACGACTTTCAGATTGCTGCCCACTACCTTCTTCTAAAAAAAGAAAATGATTTCCCTGTTTAGATTCAATCAAGTCGCCAGGATTATATTTTCTAACCTTACTATGTATTTTTTCTAAAGCACACTTTCGACAACAGCAACCTTTTACGGCTAAAGAAACTTTAGTCTCATATATCCGCCCACAAAATCCGCACTTAAAACAGCCAGTCCTATCCGCACCCTTCTGTTGAGGGACAAGATGAAGAAAAACTGTTCCTGAATCTTTATTTATAATTTCTCCAGAGGTAAAATATCTACCTCGACTTTTATTCTTAAAAGCAACAATCTCTTTTGCACATTTACGACAAAATTGTCCTTCTTTTATGTGATGAATAGCAGCCTCAAACTCTTCTCCACATCTTCCACATTGAGCAATAACTCTTCGCCCTTTCCCTTTAGGAACTGGGGCCTCTCGAAGATATCTAGATTCAGTCTCTTCATTTAGAATCTCGCCAGGCTCATAGTGAATAGCTCTTCCCAAGCTATTCACCTTCTTCTGTTTCTTTAAACTCATAATCAACTGTAAAGTTGTTGTTATAATCACCATCTGGTGCCACAATTCCAAGAGAGCCTACAGGGATTGTGTCAAGTTCATAATAACCACTTGGTCCTACGCGAATTTCTTCACCGTTAATCGCCATAATAAGTCCAGGGTGACTCCATACACCAATGCGCGATAAAGTGTTCTTGGTATTTTCGCCAAGTATCTTTTTGACTTGATCTTCCAATTTATATAGATTATATTCTACTTTGGAAATATCAACTTTGCGTCCATACTCCATTTCGGACTGCCCATTAGAATTTGTTTCGTTGCGGCGTACAGAGTAGTCTTCTTCAGTGCGAACCATCTGTAAGATAATTTGTGTAAATGCTTCTACTGGACGAAAGACAATCTCAAATGTACCGAAACGCTCACCCAAAGTACCGCTTCTCCAGGCTGCAGAAATACTTACTTTATTGTATTTCAAGGTTTCAGCATAGAGAGTTCCACCACGACCAAGATAAAACTTATCTGTTTTTTCATCCCAATAAAGAGCATCTTTGACATTGACTGTTCCTGCTTTATAGACATTAGGAAAACAAACGTCAACTTCTCCATTGCTTTTTTCATACAATACTACAGTATAAACATTCGTTCCCGTACCACCACGGCTGACAGTAATGTTCTTTAAAAATTGATAAACTTTTATAGAATTATTCTCTTCTTTTTGAAGTTTAATATTAAACGTCAAATCATAATTCAAATCTTGCGGAATCTTCATGTATAAATAATAATCGGTTCCTTCGGAGAATGGTTCACTCGGAGATATAATCACATCTTTAAACGCGGTGGTTATATCACCATCACCACTTGCGGAAGTGGTTGTATATGCTATGTTACTCTGCGCAGTTAAGTCAGTAACACAGCCCTTTCCTGGGAACCGCCATTGACCAATTTGATAATTTGCCACGTCAATCCCTCTCCTTTTATATCTCTAAATAAATTCCTAAGTATAAATAAAAAAAAGGGCAAAACCTTAACGTGGTTCTGCCCCTTATGTTTAGAAGCGTTCTAAGCACTCATTTGCTGTGCAATTCATTGTGTTCCCAGCTCCAAGCGGAATGGAAATATTCTGCAACATAAAATCTCCATAAGTATTTGTTGAAGCATCATTGATCTTAATTCGACTATTAGGTTCAAGATAAAATACTGGCAAAGCTGAAAGAGATAAAGTTTTTTGATAAGTAGTATGTTGATATAATTCATATTTAATTTGATCAAATGCGCCATTCTTATATCCACCAGTAGAAAATGCCCAATATATGTCTCCTTTCACTTGAGTAAAAGGTTGACCCTTAGTGCGGCATTCGTCTAACATATCTTGAAAATCATCTGCATCTACGTTTAAGAAAACAATATCTGGAATGCTAGGTTGAAACAAACAATTGATATCCTCATTAGACACAGCATCCGTTCTGCGTCCAATATTCGACACAGAAAATTCGCCTAAACCAGAAGTGGAAGGTTCAATAAAATCTAAAAAGAAGTTTCCATCTGTTAAAGATTCTGTGTAAAGAGTTCTATCTTCTTGTGTCCCTATAAATTCTTGTTTATCAAGATCATAAATTTGCGGCCAGAAAGCTTCTAGCTCTTCAAAGTAATAATCAGTATCAATACGTTCACGAGATACTTGATCATATATATCTTTTAACCAACTGGTGCTGTTAAGATAAAAATTATAATCTGATTGCAGATTAGAATAATACATTCCACTATCAGTACCATTATTTTTGGCTAAAAGTCCTTGTAAAAACAGTTCTGTTCGCCAATCTTTTGTTGTGTATCCTCCATTTTTAATTGAAGCTTCTGCCTTTTCTTCAGAAACAAAAGTTGCTATTTCAGATTTTGGAGGATAATAAGAAATTACTGGAACTTCTTTATAAACTTCATCTTCCCAATAATAAAATTTATTGCTATCTTTAGTTCTATATATTAGATTAAAATTACCTGGCATCGGAAGCTGTGTTTCTGAATCAACAGTTAGAGGAAAGGCTAATTTAACTAAATTTGTATCTTTTTCAGTATAAGATAAAATATTATAATAAGTATTGCCAGGCTTTGGTTTTTTATCAATTGACAGATGGTAACGAACTGCATAACTAATATCGCTGTTTGTCATTTTTCGTAAACCCTGAACAATATAATCATTTTTGATATTTCCATATTGCGGGTTTGAAGTAAGGCTAATTAGATTCTTTTTATCATCAAAAGAATAAACTGTCTTTCCATCTGTTACCTCAGCTAAATAATTATTGGCGTTCATATCTTCTACAATAGTTTTTGCTTGTGTGGTATTAAGATAATTCTTAATTTCTCTGAAATGAAATACTCCAAATACGTCATAAAAATATTCATAATTACCAAGATAACTTTTAATCTTGTCTAAGATAGTACAGACATTTTCTCCTAGATTCGCTGTTAAATCATCTGAATAAACAAAATCATCATATACATATCCCGCATCAGTTCCATTTTGTACTTGAATAACGCCATCTGCATCTGTTGGCTTTTCTTCTACGACATTATACCAAGTATAATCTTCTGTGTTAATGGGAACAAGATAAATCGGATTATCTCCCGACCATTTCATCACTCTTTTGATTCGAAGAGGAACATCTTCAATGATAATGTTGTTTAAATCTTCTCCTCCAAAATGATGAACTAACTCTTGAATGATATTATAAATTAGGACTTTTTCTGTCACATATTGTCCAGAAGGAGATTGTGTATCTTGTTCATCTAAAATTGTTGTAGCTTGAAATGAGCCACCCACTTCACCGTTTAAACCGCACATTTTATCCTTTAGTGTTAAGGAGATATTTACTGTAGAAGTTGCAGAACTGGTGATGGCAAAACTACTGATAAAGAAAACACCTTGCGGAAAATATAATATAGGATATTCGGGATATTCATTGGTATAATTCTTTACACCAATTTCAATAAATACCTTTTTATTGATAGCGAAATCCATTTCGCCATCTTCTACGTTGTACTCGCCACCATTTACCGAGCATTGAAGTTGACAAGTGCGGCGAACCGCAGAAGAGCCGTCCTTGGTAAGAGTACCAGAGGTTAGCTCTCCTGCAATTTCTTTGATTGGATCTTCATGCCAATTCAGTAGAGTAATTTTCACATATTGTTTTTGATTAACAAAATCATCTAAGGTAGATAGAAATTTTCTTTTTTGCTTTTGAGAATTAGCATCTTCATAATAATTATCTTCAAGATACTCATATATTTTCCGCATTCTACCTCCTTATAGACTTGATTTAACAACATTGCCATAGTAATTTATAGCTCCGTGAATAGGAACTACCGCAAGACCAACTTCTTGAATTTCTTTATTTCCTTCTATTGGATCAAAAGTTGCTTCTTTAAAATCATACCAAGAAGAATGATAGAAGATCTTTTGTATTCCATTAACAGTATATACTCCGTTTTCTATTGGATGCTTTATCTTATCTACTTGTGTGACTGTACCATTAGGAACTACAACATATTCCCATTCTTTTAGATATTTAGCGCGAGAATAATCCACTCGCCGCATTCTGCGACCTAAGAAACAAAGATCTTTTACTGGCACATTTTTTAACATATGCAAGATTCCAGTTTCGCCAACAAGATAATTATTATAAGTTTCTTCTCCCTCATACTGAAGATGAACAAGGGCAAATGGTGTTACATCCAAACAAATACCCTTCCAATATTCCATCTTCTCATAAAAATCAGTCTCTTTACCGTCAGAGGTAGGACGAACAAAATTGTATTTACGACGAATCTTTTCACCTTGATAAGCGTTAGGCTCGAAAATACCTTGCTCTTGACCTACTACTATTCGTTCTACAGTATTACCAGAAACAATAATTGATTCATCATTCTTTTCTTTATATACCATCGTATACTCTATAGTTACAAGATCTGTAGTTTGATTAAAATAAAGTCCAGTTACATCCATAAGATTGGGAACTTGATAATAACCACGCTCATTTACAAAGAACATGCGCTCAGCGGCTCCACTTGTTTGTAAGTTGAAAGTATATCCCATTACCATGCGTGAGCGTTCTTGCTCTGTGTAAGCAGACGGATCATTTACTAAGTTAAAATTATTTCCGCTAGGTAAGAAAATATTAGGTCTGTTTTGGAAGAAAATTTTAATGTTTTTCAAATACAAATCGTCTGGCTTTTTGTTAGATAGGACTCCGCCATATTTTTCTTTCAAGTTTTGAAGAATAATACTTACAATATTTGTCTTGTCTGCTGGTGGCGTATACTGGAACAATTGCCCTACTTTTATTACTTCTAGATATTCTGGCTCTGGGTCAGGAGAACTGCTACTACCAGATTGAATATCATCTATTAGTGTGCGTTTATAAATTCCAAGAGTATCTAAAGTATCTAAAGACGTGGCATCTGCACATTCATAAGCCGTAGCAGAAACATCCCATAACCTACGTCCTAGCTGATCTTTTGGTGTAAGAGTAATATCTGTAAGCATAACAACCATATTACCTTCAGCCATAGATCTATAAAGTTTTGGCTCACCGTTATTCAGCCATTCACTTAATCTATCTCTAAACTCTCTTTCCCACATCCAGTCATTTGTATTTGTAGTTATAAAACGCTTAGAGGTATCAGATGGAAATTGACCATATGGATAATCCGCATTAGAGGATATATCATAATCTTTAAAATCGTTGCGGACCAATGCTTTGATATCATTGTTTTCAGCAACATAATTGTTATAGAGAGTATTTTTGTCAGATGAAATTGTATATGTACTGCTTTTAGATATAAACTGTTGATATGGATCAGACTCCGCAGAAATTGTTGCGGAAATAGAGAATTGCTTATAGTTTAAAATAGCATTTTCCGCAAACTTAGGATAACGACCCCCAAGGGTATCGATCTTGCTTCTATTTACTACTGGCTTAAAGGATGATATCTTATAGTTATACCGAAGGCCAATTTGCTTATCTCCCGCAGACAGGAAAGCATCATAAAAATCTGGCATAACAGTAGAAGAATAATACACTTTAGACAGATTCCCTTTGCTGTTTTCTAATTGAATAGAGTATCTGTACCATAACAAGCTTCCGACAGTGTTATCTGTTAAAGTTAAATTAATTGGACCGCTGATTTTTTCAGAGTAAAGAGTTTGATAATTTTTAAAATTAGACAAACTATCCGCTCGTTTTACATAGACAGTGCCAAATATTGTTTGTATGTTAGTGATTTTAATTTCTACTTCACCATTATCATTATCAATGCTCGTTGCAATAGTAGGTTTAAAAGCATCATCTATATAAAAATCCGCAATTTGAAAATCGTATAGCTTAGATAGCATATATTGATTTTTAGTTGTGATATATACTCCCAACTTAAACTCAGCGGAATCTGTTGTATCTAAGGTTTGCACATCTAGCTTATAATTTATATCATTGGGATCTAAATTGTCTCCTGTGTAAACCACTGGACTCGTCAACAATACTTCTCCATCAACAGATAAAATCTTTAATTGATATGATTGGAGAGTTTCTGTCTCGTTGTTCGTGTCTTGACCAAAAAAGACTTTACCAGAAATGGGAATGATGCCTTTGTTAAAAGCAATTTTCTTTTCATCTGTCCAACTATCAAACTGTCTTAGAACAATTGAGGGCTGAAGAATAGGACGAATTAGACAAACAGAAGACCATTCAGAAAAACAAGATTGATAATTTAAAAGATATGCAGTCTTTTCTTTTTCCGAACTATGTGCCGCATCGCCTTCGTAGGAGTCAAAACGAAGCTGTACTTTGTAGAATTGATTGATATTAAAAGAGCCACCAATAATGCTAGTATAAGGAATTTCGATTCTATAAAGGCCACGCTTTGTATCATAATTCAAACCCTCTGAGATAATAATCCCAGTCTCCAAATTAAGAGCATTCTCGTTATTCAATTGATTTACTACTGAAATATGAACTCTTTTAATATCAGTGCTACTATTATACGGAGAAAGAGAAAAATAGACTTTAGCATTCTCTGTATTTACAAAAGCGTTCATAAAAGTTGAGACTTGCGGAGGATACAAAGTATTTAAAACATTTGCCATTTAATTCTCTTTCTCCTATTCTCTAAACTAAAATATCTGGATCCTGATTAGTTTTATTCGTGTCTAACCAAATACCAACATGAGGGTTTTGTGGAGTAGTGTTACCACTATAGACGAAGGTAGCACCTCTCATAAAAGACATATAACTATCAAAGAATTGTTCCAATGTGTAATTGCCTTTGTTGATGCGCGTATCTACAATATTGGCAAAAGAGGTTCCTACGTTATAATAGGAACCCATTTCACCCGTATCGCTTTTGACACCAACCTGATTTACTAGGTTAACTTGTGCCATTTACTCTTCCTTTTCTTTTTCCTCCTGGATATTTTCAGAAGGCTCGGAGGGAGCGGACACAGAAGCAATAAACTCCTGTGTCGCTTTATCTTTAAGTTGAACCAAAACGGAATTAACAGCATCTACCATCATAGATGCTGGAAGACCATTTTGATTCATAAACGTGTTCAACCAATTTTCTACAGCTAACTGAACACGATAACGTGTTTCAAATTCGTTCATAATTTATTATCCTTTTATTTCTTTTCTTTAATCTATAATGGACCAGAAGTATGGTCTTGGGTGAGGGAGCGTTTCCTTGTAATGTGAGAAACATCCATTCCCATAATTTGATAATTCTCATAACTAGAAGCATATTCTGTTCCATTTGTCGTAGTGCGGTGATAGTGGCTATTATAAGTATTAATGCTAACATAAGAACCATTGTGATTGTGATTCTTGTCTGCCTTACCAGAAGCAAGACTATAAGCACTATCAGCTTTAGACTTAGCGTCTCTAACGCCGCCCCATAAATCAGTATCAGCCCTTTTACGAGCATCAGCTTCAGAATTTAGTCTAGTATCCAAGTTTTTTAATAAGGCATAAATTTTATCCAAATGCCCCGCAAGGCTACCACTGGTATAATCAAACCAGCCATTTTGACCATATGATCTATCGCTATTGAATAAGAAATTAGAGCCTTTAATGTTTGACGCGGAATGAATGACATTCGTAGCTTCAATCGAATTACTTGTAGTACCAATTGTCCCTGTGAAAAAGCCCCATTTAGTTGAAATTCCGTCTGTTATTTCAACACCAGATTGATTGCTTCCAACATTATTCTTAGATTGAATAGTTCCATGAGGTGAGCGTAAGAAGAAATCTGAACCGCCGCCGTCTTGCGGGATCATACTAAAGGTTACTCCTTGATCATCTGTTCCATTCGGTGAAGTTGCTTGCAATATGATGCCATCTGAAGACTTAGAAGACTTAATCTTAATTCCACCTTCACGAGTAGTAACATCCAAACCAGTATCGCCAATCAATTGATTTCTTATAGATTTGTTATTACTTAACTTTAGGTATCCATTGATCTTATTAGAGTTCAATGTTCCGATGGTAAGAGTATTAGAAGAATCTTTACTGCCACTTACCGCAGCCTCGATTCCAGTTATTCTAAAGACATTACTTTTTATCTCAAAATTCTTATCAATTTTATAATCAAGATTACCAGAAAGTTTAACGGTAGAGTCTTTGGCACTTAAATTAAAACCACTAGTTGAACCACTTGTACCATTAACTTCAATGGTTAAATCTCCAGTAGACATATTGGTTTGTCTATTGGTTGCAGTCTTTACAATTAAGTTATTCTCAAGTTCTAATTTGGTATCTCCATTATTGGCTGCTGGAATCTCTAAATAAGATTTTTCATGTCCTGCTCTAAAGATTGTTTGAGAAATATCAACCCTATGATTAGAAGCTGGATCATTGGTTGCGCCAATCTCTGGTGCAACCAAAGAGATAGATTTTCCGTGCCAACTGATTGAACGAGGATATTCATTACCCTTAATCACTTGTCCATTGCGAATATAGTCTACAGTTGAACCAGTAGAAAGATAAAGCGTCCTATTGGCATCAGCTGTCTTTTCTTCGGTGTCAACATAAAATTTAAATAGGTTAGAACCTTTCCAGCCAAATTGTGCGCCAACGTATTTACCATCAGCAGCAGAACTGTGGAAGGCACCAATTTTGCCAATGCCCATATTAGATTCACCATCTTCAATGGCATTGGTGTAGAATTGACCATTTTGATTAATACCTACTAATGGATAACGCCTCCACGTACCAGTATCAACTGAACCATTATAAGTGGTATGTCTATAAATAGAGAATACTGAACTTTTTGTTGGGTCAATTTCTACTTCAAGACTATCACCTTGTCTGATCGTAGTATTTGCTCCATCCCATTCAATGTTACAATTTTCTTCGTTTAATGGCATACCTTTAACAGATAAATAGGCGGGATTGGCATTTAAAATCATACCTTGATCTTGCGGCCCAATAGATAGTTGCGAGTTCCTTACTGGATAATCTCTGTAAGGTTTATCTGGCTCTGCTGGATTCATAGTATCTCCAGCTGCGATATTATACAAAGCACGAGAGCCAATGCGCCACATACCTATTTTGCTTTCTCCACCAGGAACAAGTTCAATTCGGCCTTCTGTGTAGGCATTACCTGCACTGGCTTGTTGCTCTGGTAAGCCAAATATGGCATTACCAGTTTCCGCATCTAAAAGAATTGATTGCTTGCCGTGGCTATAACCAAGCAAACCAACAGATTGTTGATCATCATCAATTGTTCCATCTGATTTTAAATGATCATATTGTTGGGCTTTACCGATGACAACACCAGTAAACTTATTGTCATTATCTTTCACACCAGCCCCAACTTGTGGCGCTAAGATATAATTATCATCTTCATTTATCTCAATATGATTTCCATCCCAAGCATTAAGAGAAGCTAATCCATAAGTATTGAGACTAATATAAATTGGAATATAAACCTCTGCTTCTGGAATAGCGTTCTTTTGCCAGGATGCTTCACTAGAATAAATCTTGCCGTGTACTAAGTTGTTTGCATAAGCACCAGAGCAAACGTCATTAGGGAGAATATATAATTCAGTTAACATTTCCCCAGAAACAGTAATTTGTCCACTAGAGCTATTCTTCTCTGTGATTAAGGTAAAATCTGCTCTTGTGGGATTCTCCTGATACCCTCCAGTTACTTTTGTGGGTTGACCGCCTTCCGCAGTCCACTCGATATATTTTCCAGTAGCGTTTCCCAAAGAAATAAAAATACCTTGATTTTTATTGTAAAGAGGATTGCGGCCATCCGCATTATAAAGAATAGATTTAAGAGTTCTTTTGTTCTCTACCGCAACTCTATAATCTATCAATTCACCAGAAGTATTGGAATTATAATTAACAACTGTCAGTGGGTAAAATGCATAATATTCATTGCTTTCCCAACGGATTCTAGCTCGAATAATTTGATTTCTATACATTGCGGACAAAGCGTCTGTTTTGTCCCAAGAAACAATACCGTTATTTACGCTTAGGTACTTGCTTTTTGAATTGCCATTGCCGCAAGAAATAGACCAATAAACATTACTTGGATCAATCGCTAATTTTTCATTCCTCTGATACAAATTAAAATCCAATACTTGAGAACCCATATCTTGCTTAGTATTCCAAGGGTAACCCTTAACATACATTGGATTGTTGTCTTGTAACTGTAAAGTAAGAACTTCACTATCTAGGATATTAGATTTAGATGTAGGAGAAATCTTACCAACCAAGTCTGTACCATTTGTACCATTCTCTCCAACCTTCGTAAAGAGGAATGTAGTGTCTTTAGTATACTCTTGACCTTGATACTCCACAATAGCAGTAACCTGATTTGTCAGCGCTTGATAATTATAATTTTTAGCAATTGCTGTAGGATAAATTTGAGAAGAGCACCATTCAATTAATCCCGAAGCATTGTTGATTGTCATTCCTTCTTTTGGGGCGACAATCATTGTATCTGTTAGCGGAACCTTCCATTTAACAGAATAAGTATTATTGTTAACCTCTAGACCTGCTGGATCATAAAAATGACAAGTTAAAGGTAAAATTTCCAATGGATCAGCATAGCGTTCATCGTCTGGAGAGACACCAGACTCGCTATATTGGAATACCTGATCTCCATTCTCAATTATAATATAATAATCATCAGGAGTTGCGATGCTTTCATTCTGTAAAGTAATTTCAGCTACACCAATAGAATATTCAATATCGTCTAAAGACTCTCCATCTTCTAATTCTCTATCCCGAAGATAGACAGAACATTTAAATTTTGCGGAAGAGTCTATTTGCTTAACAGGATAAGTTAACTTGTTTTTATCCCAAGAAACGCCTTCAAGTAAAATAATTTGATTCTTGAGGGCGGATAGCGTAGCATAACCTAAGCCATCTTTCATTCCTTGATCATATTGTTTTTGAAGTTCATCTTTTGTTTGATTAAAGACTGTAGAGGAACCAAATTCATCTTGCTTAGACCAAACGAATCTAAACCAAGAATCTTTGTGCGGAGTTGCCTTTTCTGATTCAAAATCCGCAGCTTTACCATCAACCAAGCAAGTAAGCTCTGGGACACCACGATCAAAGCTAAATTTAACTCCAAGCGTAGAGCTAATTGACAGCTCCCTTTTAGCTGCTTCATTATATATCGTAAAATATTCCTTTAGAATGACTGTTTCACGATAGACCGCAACACATAAATATTTATTTTCATAAGCGCGATTCTCACTACCAGAAACAACACAGGTGTAGTTACTTCCTTTATCTTTTAATCTACGCCAGCCAGTTCCGCCATACAAATGATAGTTCTCAGAACTAGTTGTAATACGATTATCTTGAATAAACCAATAGAAGGTAGTAGCATCTGATAGGTTGTTAACTTGCTTTTGAGTGACCTTACCGATAATATCTAAAGTATCATCTTTACGAATAGATTTAAAGGTAGATCCTTTTGGCATAGACAAGCTTAACTTGTATTCGCCATTAACCGCAGTAATCTTTTTTAGACCGTAGAACTCAATGTCCTTAATAAATATATCATCGCCCCACAGCGTTACTTGTTGCTGATTAGTTTTTTCTTCAAATCCTTTAGCATACCCTAGAATTGATTCAATGTATAGAAAATTCTCTAAATCAATTGGATAAATATTGTATTGATCGAACCAAGAAGTAAAGTTGAATGGGTTGCCAGTCATATTAGAACTATCAATTACATATGAAAGATATTTTATTGCAGTATTTCCATTTTCGTCAACCTTATCGCGATCTGCAAAAGCTAAGACAAATTCTAAGCCATATTCACCAGTTTTAGATATTCTATGTTCTTTAGGAAGGCGTGTTTTAAAACTTGCTTCGATTAAAACCGCTTCTGCTTCTTTTAAATCGTTTTCTAATTCCGCAATATTGATATTTAGATAATTGCCAGATTGACCTCTTTGATAAAAGAGGCAATAACTTTTATCTTTATAACTATTTAGTTTACCAGGTTGTATCCCTTTGGGGTCTTCTACTGCATTTTTTCCAATTAGATTATAGTCATTAATAGCAGAAGAAACAAAAGAAATATTTTCATCGTTATCTCGGTTCTGCGTTTTTCCCACAATTGTCTTTTTTTGGGTAAAATCACCCTGCGGGACAAGGACATATACGCTAGCGTTCTGAGTATAACTGTCTCCCTCTTGGGCATAAGCATACAGAAAACCACCATTGTAAGATACTTTATATTCATTTGTCAACGCATTAGTACAACTGATAATAGTGGCAACAACTGTTTTATCAGCTTGAATCTTGTCAATGCGATTATTAACAAGAGTATCTATGGCATTTAAAATACTGTCTTGAATGTTGTCAGCCATTGTCACCTTCTCTTTTTATCTCAATAAAAAAATAGGAGTAGCATAACTTAATACACTACTCCTATTGTAAAATCCTTTTATGCTCTACGTTATATTGAAATTTTCTTTTCTTATATAACTAAACTCTGCCCATTAAGAGCGATAAGCATATTGAATCGCTCTATCATTCAAAGAAAGCAAAGCATTTTCAATTTCAGCTGTGGAATTAACTGCTGGAAATTCTGCTGTGATATGGACAGACTGTTCAATATTTTGAACATTATCTTTTGACATATAAGAAGATTTATCAAAGCCAAAGGGAGACAAAGAGCCACTCTTTAACTGTGTAGTCAAATCTCGCACCATAGAAACAACAGACAAAATATTTTCTGTATCTGCCGCATTAAGGATTAATTCCTTCTGATGAAGCCAAGCAAGCTTACCGTTGTCTTTATCTTCTACACCGTCAGACCATTCACCTGTGTATCCGCCGCTTTTAAACATTTGACTGGGTTTAATCCATCCGAGATCATCGTATCTTCCATCTGCTGATTTAATATGGACTTTAAATTCACCAGTGCCAGAAGAACGACCGCCATAGTCTCTAGACGAATAACTGTCAATGACAACAGCTTTAGATTGACCAGCATATAAATTACCAGCTGGACGCTTGCCCCAAGAGTCATAGAAATACTGACCACGGTATCCGACAACAGAGCCGACTCGTGCATTTGAAGCACCACCGCCCCCACCGCCGCCTGACGAGCCACCGTTATTAATATAATCAATACGATCTTGAAGACTCTTAACCTGCGCAGACAAGTTTGCATTTTCTTGCTCTTTAGCTGTTAGCTTATTACCAAGTTCGGTTACTTGGTCTTGATAGGCTCGCATTTTATTGGTCACATCAGTAATTTTCGCTGCGTAACTTTGTAAAGTATTTTCATACTCTTTAACAGTGCCAGCATCGTTCTTTAACTGATTGATAAAATCTGCCGTGCCACTAGACAAGTCTTTTGTCGCATCAACACATTTTTGGATACTATTAGACATATCATTAAAATCAACTTCTACGAGATCTCCGACTTGATCTATACCGTCTTGATATTTATTAGCAGTATCAACTAGTTGATTAAACATACTATCTGTAGAAGCTTTGAAATCATCAAGATTTTGCAACCAATTAGTAATAGAGGTAGACCAACGAGTGTCAATTTTATCAAATGCATCAATGTTGCCATTAATGATTTGATCGTAAATATCTTTAAGATTGGTCTTATTCTCGTCAGTCATCATTTCGCACATACCAATGAAGTCATTGATAATGTTCGTTTCAGATGTACTTAACTGTTCACTTGTTGCGGACAAGTATTCTTTTAGGCTATCAACAATTGTTTGAGTACGCTTTTTCTTTTCTTCAAGAGAAAGATTTGCATCATTCCAAATATTGTCGATTAAAGATTTAGCATCTGTTAAAGCCGAAAGTGAATCAGCTTGAGTCTGTTTCATCTGTTCTTTAGATAGGTTATAAGCATTATTCTGAGCATCCAAAAGATCAGACTGAGCAGAGCTTACATCGCCTTCGTTCGCGGTATATACATAGCTGTAATTACCCTGACTATCGCGACGAAGTTTCATTTGATTCTTATTGCGTTGGGCTTCTTCCAAAGCAATCTGCTTTTGCAGAATTTCCAACTGTGCCTGTGCATATTGAACATCATATTGGGAAAGATTTGTTTTTTCTCGCAAATATGTTAACTGCTGCTTCATTTGCTCATTAATCTTCTGTTGAACATGAAGATCATTAGAGCCATCTAAAAGCTCTAAATATTGTCCCTGCAGCTTTTGGATGTTATATGCTTTATTAGTTGCATCTAGATAATAATCCGCATTACGATTAATCAGTTCCCACTCTGTCTGCATCCAGTCAAGATCACTACCCATCGCATTCGTTGACCATGCTTGAGTAATTTTAGAAATAGTATTGGTGTACTGCTTTTGAAGATTTTCTAGAGAAGTTTGAATTAAATCATTCAAATTGCTTTGAGTGTCAGTAATCTTCTCTTGAATGGCTTTCCATTCATCAGAACCTTCTTTCATAGCAGATTGCATATCTTTCCAAATAGAAAGTTGCTGTTTCATTTCACTCATTTGAGCCTGATAATTACCCTGTTGCGCCTGAAGGACTTTATTGATTTCTTCATAAGCATTTTCACCATGAAGAAGTTGAATAATATCAGACTGATGTTCTAATTCATCTGTAATATTTTCATAGGCATTCATACGGTCTTCCATACGATCAGCAATATCGTCAATCGCATCTAAAATGGAATCCCGCAAATCATCAATTTGGCCCTCAAAGTCAATCATCATATCCGCAGCCTGATCAAATACATCCTTGGCTACTTCATAAAGATCGCCAGAATCTTCCCCGAAGATGTTAGATGAACCAGTTTGTTCGAACTGTTTTATCTCTGCGAGCATATCTTCTAGGTTTTTGGAAGCCATGTCAAGATAGCCAGTCCCGTAGCGTTCCATAGTAGCATTGCCCTGTGCCTTTTGTGCAGCTAAGGCATCATCAATTTGATATTGGAGATATTCCCGCATTGCATCAGAAGATGCTTGCTTCTTCTGTTCTTTCAATCGAGAAATCAAAGTATCATAATAATTATTAGCTGAATCTGTGGCAATATCAAAATACTTCTTCAATTTTGCGGTGCTTGTTGCCATTGCGCGGAACGGGTCATCTGATTGTAATCCAGAGAATACCGCCTGGAAATCTACTAGTTTCTCTTGAATGTCTTTAATATTATCAACAGCTTCAATGGAAGTTTTAAACAATTCAATACGAAGATCCTCAATTGAATCTTTGAGGTCTTCAATCTCATTGATCGTATCCTCCATATCACTACCGAAAAGTTCATCATAGCGCTGATATTTATCTTTAAATTTATCTAAAGATTCTTGCGCATCTTCAATTTGCTTTTCTAAAGATTCTTGACCTTCTTCAGAAGAGGTATTATTATATTGATTGATTAAGCCATTAACCTTGTCAGTTAATTGCTGATGAATTGTAGCATAGTTGGAAATGAATCCTTGCGCATCAAAGGTGATTCCCCATTGAGAAGACAATTGGTCGCGAAGTTCCTGTGCCTCTTGCTTTTGAATTTCCAATTTCTCTTTTTGAAGTTTAATTTGCTTCTGAAGAAGTTCTACTTGTTTTTCAAGATTGTCAGCCTTGGAGAATCCTGAAAGACGGTCCCATTCAGAATTGATACGGTCATACTCATTGCCGATTTTCTCTAACTCTGTATTAACCTTTTCATAACGGTCGATTTCCTCTTCGATGGGATCTTTGGTTTTAGGTTCATAGGAAGATCCTCCGCCGCCACCAGAGCCGCCTTTTCCTCCGCCGCCTTTTCCTCCGCCACCGCCGCCAGAGCCAACAGAGCCAGGATTCTTGAAAGATGAAGGCGATGCCGTTCCTGAGCCTGAACCCCCAGGTTTCCAATCAGAAAGGCCAATATTACTCATTGCTCCACCCACATTTGTCAATGTGGAAATACCGCCTCCAAGAGAAGACAGTCCTGTTTTGATTTTGTCAAGTCCAGAAGTGCCGCCAAAATTTCCATTAACGCCAATCTTGAAAGATGGAGCCATAATCGGAATACCAACATCTGTTCCAGGAATTGATATTTTTCCAACTTCCGTCAGACCTAAACCTTCAGGATGTGCTTCAATAGAACCTTTGAAGCTACCAATTGCTTCGCCTAATCCCTCAATAGCCGTACCAGCGGCAGAACCAATTTGTCCGATGGTGGAGCTTGCCGTTGACATCATAGCTTGTGTTCCAGAGGTAAAATTACTTGCATCGGAACTTAACCAAGCTGCGATTGAATTCGCGTCAGTTCCGACTTCGTTTACCATCTGCCCACTTGTCATTCCAATAGCAGTAGCAAAAGTATTCAGATTTTCGTCACTAGAGTTAATAAAATCCGAAATTGATTGCCCCATAGTAGCAGTCATTGAATTAAATTGTTCAGTGCCAACGATCTGATCCCAAGGAATAGTTAGGTTTCCGTATTCGTCCATGATAGAACTTAGGTAATCATAGTTATCGCTCAGAGCTTCGTTCATTTCATCAATAGCACTTGAGTTACCAATAGCCTTGTTTATATCTTCCTGACTATCTGCCCATTTTTCCTGAGACTCGGATAACTTTTCAACACCATCATTCTCTTCGTCTGTTAATTGAACAAATTTTTTGCCTTCTTTTCGAAGTCCGTATAGGGCTGCTTCTTGTTCTTGAGCGGATTCTGCGGCTCGACGCATTACCTTGTTGTAGTCTGTTAAACTCATTTGCCCATTCTTGAGCTGCTTAGTAGCCTGACTTACCCCGTTAGATAAACCTTCTTGTAAAGTTTCGGCTAGTTCAAGAATAGCATCTTGACCTTCAGCCGAATAGTCCTTAATGTTGTCGAATAAGCCGCCAATATTATTGTCTTTAAATCCTTGGTCAAAAGAGTCAAAATAATCAAGAACTGAAATCTTGCCATCTTCCAGCGCTTGAGAGGCTTCATTAACAGTCTGACCAAAATTGCTCATATCAGAAAAGGCTTGGCGCTCTGCGTCACTAATACCAGAGTCGGGGGTTTGGTCAACATAGTTACCATAAGCCTGGAGCTTCGTTGTGCCTTCAGACAACTGTTCTTGGTAGTCATCAAAGAATTTACCATTAAACTTACCCTGAGCTTCTTCCATTGCTTCAGTTTGAGCTTTAACAGCATCGTTCCAATCATTTAAGGCATTTGTGTTTAAGACATACTTGTCTCCAACTTTTGTAAGGTACTCAAGATACTCTGGGTTATCTGCGACAATATCTGCTGCATCATCTTCGGAAAGATATCCATTTTTCTGATAAGAAGAAATTAAAGCATTCAGTTTGCTCTTGCTTTCTTGCGCAGATTTAACATCATCGGAAGTATCATTGAGTGGAATTGCTTGTAACACATCGTCTGTACTATATCCAAACTGATTTAATAGACCATCAATGTAAGCCTTACCATCTTCTTCGCCAAGAGCCTGACAATAAGTCTTAATATCGTCATTAGCCATTAACTGCTCACGAGCACCATCAACAGTGGTCTTAGATTTCTCTAATCCTTCTTTAATAGAATTCGCGGCAAGATCAGCTAAATCCTTTTGATTATTCTTCAGAGTCTGCTGATCTTCAGAAGATAAATAGGTTTTCAGAGCATTCTCTTGCTTAGTCTTTAAAGCATTAAGACTATTAATTTTATCATCAAGATCTTTGATAGTAGCCTCATCTGCACCAGCCTTTTGAAGCTTTAGATCTTCAATTTCTTTTTCAATTTCTTTTGAAAAATTCTTAAGATCTCCCATTCTTTCAGACCAAGAAGAATCTTTTGTATAGCCACCAGTAGAACTAAATGAGCCATATTTATATGAGCCATCTTCGTTGGTCGCAGTAGTAGCAGCATTCATTCTCTGCTGACCATAAGTTCCTATGCCTTGATAAAGTTCTTTTCCATTATCAAAATAGGAATTGTTACCTTTATTAGCAATTTCTCTTTGCGCCGCAACAGCCTGATCGTGTGCCTGTTGGGTAACTAAATCATTTTGCTTCTGGAGTGCTTCATTTACTTTCTCAACGGAGTCAGCTTTAAGATTGTCTGTTGAAATAGAAAGATTATAAGCGTCACTCAAAGAGTTAATTGAATTTTTTAATTCGTCAGTGACTTCACCAGTCTGCTTAAATTTACTATAAGCATCTGTATATTTTTCCCAGGTATCTGACTGGGTTTTTAAACTTGTAAGAGCATCTTGTCCAGTAGAAATAACTTTCTGACTTGCTTGTTCTGCTTGTTCCGACATTGCGGAGAAGGCTGTTGTTGCCACAGTACCAATCAACATTGCAGCAATACCTAGCGGCCCTGTCAGCAAATTAACGGCAGTCGCTAAACCTCTTACGCCAGCGCTGGCAACTCCAGCCGCTGCCCCCATCGCTTTCATTTTTACGCCTGTTGCAGTAGAAGCAATCTGGAAGCTATTCAAATCCTTTTCTGCAATATGCGCAGAATCAGACAACTTATCAAATAGTCCTTGAGAGATATAGTCCGTTGCTTTTTGTTTGGAAGAAAAAGACTGAAGTACAGTTGCTAATTGTTCAAAAGAAGCAACACTTCCCTTTAAGTCCTTAAAACCGCTGACGATCATAGGAATCGCCATAGATAAATTCATAACAGTCTGAAGAAGTTTTTCTCCACCATCAATATCATCACTAGCCCAAAGACTGCCAAGACTTTGGAATGATTGCCAGGCAAAAGACAACTGACCAACCGCACCTGCCGCATTAACCAAATTAACAACCATTTCACGAGTGTCGTAAGCCTCATTTAATGAATTTAGCTGATCTTTTTGATTTTCAAAAAGAACTTCTGCTTGCTTTTTAGTTTCGATATCTCGTTCTAAAGCTTCACGATTTGAGTCATTAGTTAGGTTGCCATTTTTTCGAATGTTAAGAAGCGTTTCTTCTTCCTTTGCCATTTCATGAATAACCGCTTCGATCTTTTTCTCAAAAACTTCTGCGTTTGCCCCACCGTCACGAAATTCCTGAACGGCTTGTTTAATAGCATTACCAAAATTTTGAGTCTCTTTTGTTGCTCCTGGAATTTGAGAGCGATAATTCATCATGGAGGTTGCTAAGTTATCTAAATAATTAACTGAACCTTCGTCCTTAAAAATCTTGAGCTGTTCGCTTGCGCTGCTTCGTTTGTCGTGAAGATTGCTGAGTCTCTTAGACAAAACTTTTTCATATTTTTTTGGGTCAATCTCACCCTCAATCGCGGTTTGATAAGCCAAACGATCCGTATCTATGTTATCACGATTATCGTGTCTGGTTTGTCTATCGAAAGTATTCCCGAGAAGCCCCATTGCTTTATTATGGGCTTTCTCTTTCTCGTTAATTTCTGATTCTTTTTCAGAAATTAAAGAAAGGGTTTCAAGAGCCTTTTGAAGAGCGTCATTCCACTGTTTCGCCTCTTCTTCGTTCATAATACCTTGCTTTTCAAGGCCAGAACGAGCAAGTTCTAAGAAATCTTTTTGGTTTTGAGTAAGATTATCCCCTTCGTTCTTGCCCAACCTAGAAAGCATATTCTTACGCATAGCCGCATTTTGCTTCTCCATTGCGGAACCGCCAATGTTATTTGCTATATTGGCAATGCCAGTCCCGATCTGAGAACTAAATACCTTAGTGCCAATAGCACCCAAAGCAGTAAGAGCTGTACTTCCTCCACCAATAGATTGAGTGAACTGATCCATCAAATCTACGGCTTGAGACAGACCTCCTAAAAAGTCATAGAAATCGTCTGTATTAAACAGATTGTTGAAAATTCCTTCTACAGAAGACTGAAGTTGATTCAATCTACCTTCAAGAGAATTCATATATTTTTCGTTCATTACATCAAGAGTGCCTTTGTCTTTACCCTCTTGAGCAGATTGCTTGTATTCTTTATATAAGTCAGAACGATTCATCAATGCTTCAAAACGAGACAACTGATATTTACCAGCTAGCGTTGTAGCAATTGCGGCCTTCTGGGTTTGGTCCATTTGTCCCCAAACATCCATCAAGTCTTCCATTACATCGCCAACATCACGCATCTTCCCATCAGCATCTAATGCGTTAACACCAACTTTTGATAATGCGCCAGTTACATCACCTAGTGTTACGCCATCCTCTAGAGTGTTTCCCATTGAAATATCAGAAAAACGCGCATAAATAGTTTTTAAACCATTTCCGATGTTCTCAGGAGCATCCTTGGTAACTGATTCGATTGTAGCAATTTGTGATGCTAGCTGATCCATATTCACGCCTACAGTATTAGCTGTAGATGCCGCTTTTTGGGAAGCAGTTGCTAATTCTTGAACATCCGCAGCAGATACGTTTGCCACCTCTGCCCAAGCATCTAGAGCCTTTCCTACTGCCTGAAGATCGCTGTCTAATCCATATGCGTTCATATACGCAGTAATTTGGTCAGCAGTAACATCTGAAGTTTGTCCAGAAGCATTAGCTAATTTGATAGAATATTCTGCTAATTGTTGAGACTTAGGCAGATCATAACCTTGCTGCGCGAATACTGTAGTACCTTGTGTCATAGCAACTGTTGTACTGCCTAAAGCTTTAGCAGCTTCATTCGCACTTTTGGCATATTCATTCATTTGCTGCTTAGAATAGTCAGTAACCATCATAATATCAGTTAACGATGAATCTAAGTCTTTCACATAATCGACTGCATTATGGATGGAGTTCATCATCTGCGAGAAGCCACTTGCGATAATGCCCCAACGGAAAGTGTTTCCAATTGTGTTGATCACTTTATCCGTAGACTTACTTAAAGACTGCATCCTTGTGTCGATGCGTCCTAATTGTCCCAAAAGACCATTGAACGAAGTTGTTCCGCTTGTCCCAACAGATCTAAATGCAGTTGCTAGTCGAGAAATCTCAACACCGCTTTCCTTTAAGTTTTTTTGGAAAGCAGACATATCCATCATTCCAAGCTTGGTATTAAACGATTTAGAAAGCGCAGTTTGAAGCCCTATTAATTGAGACTTCGCTTCTGTTACTTGCTTATCACTTATCAAGCCCATAGACTGCATCTTGGTAAGTTCATTTTGGGTTTGTCTAATTTGGGACTGAAGTTTTGTTAGTCCAGAACTATCTAAGGTTGTTTTTAAGTTATACTGAACAGTATTACTAAACTTAGAAATAGCCACCACATCCCTTCTAATCCTTTTTTCTCAAAATTTTAATATTAAAATTTAGGCATAAAAAAATAGCCTACCCTTATAATTAAGAGTAGGCTAAATAATTTAATTTTCGTTTGCCCTTAGAGACTAATCTTCGAACATAGAATCAGTTTTTACTTCTTCTGGTCGTGATTCTTCTTTAGCGATTTCATTATTCATCCCCCATTTATCCGCTATCTCAAGTGCTTCTTGGACACCTGTTTCATTAGCAGCATTTTTAAACTGGTCAACCGCAGCAGCTACTATATCACCGCTAAATTCTTGAATGGTATTAAGTAGTCCACGAGCTGAATGAATGTACTCACCAAATCCTTCAAACCATTCAGCGCCATTGTCTGCTAAATAATCAAGATCAGCCTGATAGTTTTTCATCATATCTTCAATAGTGCCATCGTCCAGAAGATAGTCCCAAGCCTCATTGATGTTGCCCGCGACTAGCGGTTGAAGTTCATCTGCGCGGTCGATATAAAAACGGATCGCCGCAAAACAATAAATAGCGCGGGAAAAGATGAATGTGTTCATAAAGCCATTTTCTTCTGCATATTGAATAGAAAAATTTAAAATGTCATAAACATCCTGCGTAGAAAGAGTACGATTTTTCTCTGCCTCAATATTAATCATATGAATCTCCTTTTATCTCAACATTGAAATAAATATATTATAGCACAGTCTTGTGATTTTGTCAAGCAGTCTCCTCATATTATTTTGCTAAATTCACCAAAGCTGCTAACTCACTAAGTCGCAAATTAACAGTAATTTTAGTTGAATACATAATATTGCTTGCCGCTGACTGCTGGGCGTTAGCACGTTTTAAAGCACTATAAGGATTACGCCAAGTGGGGCTTCTCCAAACATTATGCCGCACATAAGTAGCACGCTTTAATCCGCTAGATCCGCCATCAGCCATATGCGCAGACCAGGAAACAGTTGAATTGCTTGTCATAATATGGTTCAAGAAATCTTCCATAGTCCAAAAGTTACCATTGATGACGATAAAATAACTCTGTTCAGGAACATTGATTCCAGCCAAAACATTAAGCAGACTTTTGTATTTCAAATAGTCTACCAACTCGTTCCACATAGAATTTAATTCACCAGAGTCACCATGCACAGAGACAAGATTGTAAATATCAATCATATCATTCCCTGTCATACCCCCCTCACGGACCAGAAGAGTAAGCAATGGCGTAGAGTTCTGTAGCTGAATATCAAAAGATTGGACGTTTGGATTGCGGATATCTGCTTTTGTCTCTTTTACTGTTAGACCAACATGTGCGTCTACGTTGTTTCTTCCAAGAGATATATAAACATCTGCCTTAGATCTTTTGACTCCAGTAGCACGTTTCAAAGCACCCTTAACTTCATTCAGATAGGTTTTGATTTGCGGATCAGGAATATACTCGACTGAGAAATTTTGTCCGCCAGAATGAGTAACAGCACCATCCAATTGCTCTAAAATCTTTTCATTAGCATCAAGAGTTGCAATTGCCACCGCTTGTTCTGCGGCGATGGCGTTTAATTCTTGAACCCAACCATTATATTTCTTCACGATTTCTTTTGCCAATCGGCTACCTTGCGCATTGATAGCCCCCTTGCCAGAATTACTATATTTAACCGTAGAAGATGCTAGTGTAGATTGCGGCAAAGCGTATGCTAATGCTAAAAGTTTGGTGATGGAAGTACCAATTCCTTCAGCTTCAGATCCGTTCATTGCCATTCTAAAAAAGCCGTCTCCGCTTTTAGACAACAGCGCTTCTAGGATTTGATTTGCTACAGGACCTTTTGCCACACTGAATTTATTGTTGGTAAATTGTTGAACAAGATAATTGGTATATTGGTCCATTAGAGTTTTAGAGTTCAAATATTCCATAACAGTACTATTAACCTTATCACAGAAATCAGCGATGCGAGCTAAAGACTCGTTTACACCTTGTCCCGCTTTACCGATAGCTTCTTCTAAAGAGTAATCTTTTAGTTGATAAGGAAGATTTCCCGCGACAATGCCGCTTTCACTATATCCCTTAAATGTTTCACCAGATAGCAGCATTTCAACTTCATTTTGCTGCTCTGGAGTCAATTGCTTCATTAAATTTGCAGTTCGTTTGTGAAGCTTCTTAATGCCAAAGTTTTTTAGAATCTTTTGTTTACTCATGGAAATTTTTTGATAGACACTACTCAAGTCAGCATTCTCTGCGGAATAATGGATGTATGAATTAGCACCATTAGCTCTCAACCAAACCTTTTGAGCACGGCCTGTATTTTCTGCTCCTATAGCCAAAATACCACCTCCTTATATAAAGAAATAGGACGCTCCGAAGAGCGCCCTATAGATTTAATCTTCAACTGATTGAAGAGAGTCAACAATAGATGGGGTATCATCTATTGTTACGCCAGTGGTGGATTGTTTTTCCACTTTTTGCGCATCTGCCGCAGACTCAGATTGCGTTGCGGCTTCTATTCCCCCGCGAAGACAGACTTTGTGTACCAACTATCTACGTCAGAGTCCTTGGTACGATTCTCGTGACCACGGACAGCAGTATTCTTATAGTTGTGAGTTGTGTCGGTCTTATCAACAACTTGAAGAACAGCCATTACCTTCTTCTTCTTGTTGAACTTAGTGTAAGCAGGGAGACAGTCGATCGTAAATGTAAATGTCGGTTGTCTTAGTTTCAATTCATAAAATTGAACCAGTTTTAAAAAAAACTGCTCTATCTTTTAATAGAGACGAGACTATATCATCACCCGCACTTGCGGGGATTCTCACTTCGGAATTACTTAATTCCTACTTCCTTTTTTCGGAATAGTCGTTGAACCTTAGACTTGCCAAGTTTTATTAGATAAAATATAAGAAATATTTGAACGAGTGCATCCAATTTTATTGGCAATTTTCTCTTGAGTCATTCCAGCACTCCTCATTCGAAAAATTTCATCAATATCTTCTTTTGCCAATTTGCTAAAATTGCTTTCTTCTCCACGCCTTGCTTTTTGTAAACCATTTTTAAAAGCGTGTTTTTGGTTTTGTGAAGAAGTACACCATTCAAGATTTTCTAGGCTATTATTTGTTTTATCTCCGTCTTTGTGGTTGATTTCCATTTCTTCTATATTTTCTATAGGAGAAAAAGCCATCATAACAAGACGATGTAGCCTAAAAGTTTTTTTAGAACCATCTTCTCGCATAAAATTTATAATTTGGTATTGGGTATTACCTTTATTGCGAGTTTTCATTTTTCCAGAGTTGTCGCTAAAAACTTCTCCATCAGAAGTAATCGTATACAAGTCCTTAATCTCTGGAATAAAATCATGGATTCTTCTTTTCATATTTATCTCCCAACTACGTTAGTAAATCAATACAAAAATATTATAGAGTATTTTATCTAAAAAGTCAAGTCTCTTGGCTGCTGATCGTCCAATCTTTGTCATTTTATTTTTTAGTTTGTCACTATAATAACAAAGCTCTAAGGAGTTCCCAGCAATTCAAGAATTTTATTTTCAGCATATTACTATGCAGCCATCCGCATTTGTTCAGATGGGTCACCATTATTCGCCATCGTGAAAGTGAAGTTAGATTGAATCTTACCACGAGGAATAATAAATTCTGCAGGAAGATCAGTACCAGTAACTTCATCACGGAAGAGAGTGGATGCTTCGATGTAGTAGTAACCAGCAAAGTTCTCTGCATCAATCTGCATCTCCATAGCCTCTTCGCCATGTACTTCATAACAGTCGATACGAACAGTTACGCCAACCTGAGCAGGAGTGTCAAGGGTGGAGTCACCAGGTTCGTCGGTAGGATCAAGAACAAAATAAATTGTCTTGCCTTTTGCGTCAACCTTACCATCCGCACCAATTGTAGCAGCCGTAAGAGCTGTACCATCCTCAGAGATCATAACCTGCTTTTCGGTTACAGCAGAAAGGTATTCTGCCTGACCACCAGCAGAGTTAAGAGTTACAGGATAGACAGGAGCCTCTTTGGAAACAACGATAGTTGCACCGTTGCGATCTTCGTCAGTAAGGGCTACTACCTTCTTACTGTCCATTTCCTCAACTACTAAATCGTAGTTTGCGTGAACGAAAATTTCACGACCTTTTTCACCACTCTTACCCTTAATCAGACCAGCGCCAGAAAGCATAGCGAAGCTGATAGGGGATAGAAGAGAGTCTTCTAAGGTGAAGGTCAACGTCTTTTCACCGTCCCAGGCGATTAGACGTGGATTCATAATATTCTAAATAGATCGTTACTCTATTTATTGTTTATACAACTATATATCGCTATATAGATTAGACTATATCTTATGTTAAATTACTAACATCTTCCTGTTTCAAGCTACTTAGCTTTACTTCCTTTCGGAATAGTCGTTGAACTTTATTGAGTTATCCATTTGTAGCCACCAGTAGTATTACGTTTACCACTGCAAACTAGACTAATTTTGCTAACGCTACATCCTGTTTGACGATACGCTTCTGACATACTTTTAAATTCTCCAATAATATCACCGCTTAAATTAAGCTGGTAAACAGGAACTTCTGGATAACTTCCACTATTTACCTTATGTTGGACGTAACTATCATTCTCTTGACGAGTAACCCAGCGTAAATTAATTAAATTGTTATCGTCTCTAATCTCGTTTATATGATGGCATTCTTCTCTTCTAATGGAGGACGAAGAAAAGTCTCAAGAACCAAACGATGGATACGCAAATGTTTATAAATTTTATTTTTTGAATCGTATAATTTTATACATTGATATCCATCTTTATCATATTGAGGTTTCATTATATGCTTAGTTTTAACAATTCTAATTTCGCCGTGTTCATTTACCTCGTAGCAAGGAAAATCTTTTACAGTTTTCCACATAAATAGTGCTCCAATCTTAGATGCTGATTGTCTTATAATACTTATATTATACCACAAGAGTTCCCAGCAATCAAGGAAATTTTACAAGAGCAATCTATTTACCCTTGCCGCCTTGTGCGTAGACAGTTGTAGCAGCACCTTCAAGAGAAGAGGTCTTAGCGCTATCAATATATAGCATAGGCTGACCAGCATCGAAATGCTGACTACCAAGGTCTACAGACGTAAGAGGCTTGAAAACGACATCACAGATCTCGCGACATTAATCTAAATCAATGTGATTAATGGACTATATCTTAGTACAGATCTAGCCTGTACTACGCCTTTTTCGAAACGCATATCAACTAGCGTTTCTCAATGCCGATTAAGGCAGTTAGTCTCTACATCGCTTAGCCTAGAGTTAGCTAAATGACTCGGGATTCTCGAATCTGCAAAGAGTTCCCCGATAGCAATATTAATCTAAAGGAAACTTTTCTTTTTTCCTTTTTAAAAACAACTCTGGATTATCTTGATACATATATCTACCCAATCTAATAGAATCTCGTTTTCCAAATTTTAAAGAAGCACAAGAGTCATCAAAAGCCCCGCCTTCAATGTCAGCTTCCTTTTTTAAGATTTCTAATAAAGATTCTAAAAATACCTTTGAACCACAGGTAAAAGCAGAATTTATGCGATTTCCTTTTAGTCGCATAATACAACCATCACCATCGAAATATCCTCTAATAAAATCATAAAGATATTCGTGAGGAATCTTTGGAAAGGTTACTGTCAAACTTTTTTGCTCGGTTCCCCCAAGAGCAACAATATCATTATACATTACCTTACAAGAGAAATTCAGTCTTGCAGCTTGACGGTCTACATAATCATACAAGATACCTTCATATCCAAGTTCTTCAGCTACACGTTTTAACAAGTATTTATCTTTTTTATGAAGAGTTATATCAAACAATCGTCCGCCGTAGATACAACCATCTGCGTACCATAAGCCCAATATATAAGCCATATTATGCGACCATTCTTTAAAATAATCTTGCTTGATATGATATTTTCTACTATTGTTTGATTGCGTTTTAGACCGTTCTTCTTCTGAAATCTTTTTAGGTTTTTCGCAATGTCGATAACAAAAATCGTAAATTTGCTTTTTAGTGTATTTATCACCAAAAAACTCTTTCCATTGTGCCAAGGTTTTACTTCCGCTCTGAGACAGAAGAATTTCCTTGTCCTCTTGAGAGAGGGGCATCTTAGTCATATTGTCTCTTTTCTTTGGAGTTGTTTAAGATTAACACTACCCCGCATGATTGGTGCGGATAAGGCGTATTAGTACGATACATTCATACCAAAACGGTTCATATGTGTTTTCTCTCCTTTTCTTTTTTGAATTAATAAGAAAAATTGTATACAGTTTTTCCTTATTGAGCAACGGGAAGATTGCTCGCGGATATATTATAAACGCATCCAATGTTTAATTTTATTTGTAAATATCATCAATCCAATTAAGCGGTTCAGACATTTTGCTAGCATCCATGAATGGAGTAGACACAATTTTCTGATAAAACTCATAAGCCATTTTCGCAGAGAACCTGCTAAATGAATCAAACAATTGAAACACGGTATAATTATATAATACGTTAATATCTATTCCTAAACCAACAGAAAGAATGGAAGTGTAACTCCCGAAAACTGATTGATTAGGATTCTCTTTAGCCTTCATTTCACGGCGTTTCTGATTACCAGCCTTTAACTTAGCAGCGATTTCCGCAGCTTTATCGTTAGCTGGGTTGTAATCTTCTTCCTCTTCACCGTGTCCTTTAGGTACAAAAAGTGTTTTTAACGTGTCTTGAAAATATTCAAAGTTCATTGGGTTTAATTGCCCTTTTATGCCCGTTTCTTCTGGGATTTTTAAATTAATAGATCCAGAAGAAAACTCAATCTCGTATTGCGGCAATATAAGAGCAAAAAAATCTTTTACGTCTGTACGCATTTCGATTTGTTGTTCTAAGACAACCATAAGAACGTGGAAACCAGAAAGCATAGCCAATCTAGGATTGCCTTTCTTGACTGGCTCCATTAGATCGTCTAATCGTACAAACAATTGAACTGAATCAAAAAATCTATCCTCTCCAAAAGCAACAACATCTTTTACTTTTGGCTGAGTAATAGCAAATTTACATTGCGGCACAAGTATCGGCATTCCTGACAATATCTGCGCCAAATCTCCTTGTATAGCCATAAAATCACCTCTTACACAGAGGTTAGCTGTGTCCTAGAAGGCAAATCAGGATTTACCTTCTCAGAATCGTCATTCTTTGAATGAGTAGCTACATATCGTAGCACTACGCCACCAAGATATTCACTTAACACTAACTGAGAAGCCCCGATGAATTGAAGCGTTCCGATACCAGACAAATGTTCATTGTCTAAGATACCATCAATATATCCCGCAATTTCCCAAGGACGTAACTTATAATCATCCATTTCCCAATAGTCTAAGTGACAGACGATGCTGAAGCTAATGACACAATCACGATACATAGGATTGTCGGTTGGGACGAAATCGTCAAATTCCAAAAGAATATAAGATTTAACTTCTTCGTGTTCACCGAACGATAATTTTGGAACAGCCTTAATATACTGACCATTTTTCATATCTTTAATAGTATATTCTCGAATCTTCTGTTGATATTGTACTTGAGTGTCATCTAAACAATTTGATGCATTAATAATAAGAAGTTTCTTTAGCTTATCACTGTATGGTTTAGATTCAACCAAAAGCTTACGCCAAATAGTTTCCTGATCATTTGAGCAAGAGAGAAAAGAAGAACGGAAGTTCTTCTTTAACAAGTTTGAGCCTACTTTTTTCACTTCCGTCCTCCTTACAAAGATTTAATTTCTACATCAATAGATTCATCCACATTCTCACCTTTTGCGAAAATGGTAAATGCTCCCTTTTTACTGTTAACAATTTCTACTTCACACCAGTCATCACCAGAAGCAGTAATTTTAGCCATGTCGTTATTGATAGAAAATTCTGCCAAATCTTTTTCTTGACCTTCTTTTTGCTTGATCCAATACTTATGAATATCGTATGGATAAACAGAAACAGGGCCTTGAATTCTAGGTTTCTTCCAGTCAATCTTAACTGTAAGTTTTTGATTTCCATAACATAAGTCAAAAGTTTTAATGGCACCAGGATAAACCTTTACCTTACAAATACGACCTTTTTCTAAAACTTCGTCAATACGGACGCGATCGTTCCCAACAATCTTCCATTCTATCTCAGGAGAATAAAATAGCGGATCAATGGAATACCCCGTTACAGTATTCTGTTTTACTGTGGTCATCCCTATAATAGTCTCTGCTGAATCTGGAGTAGTTTTTTTAATCTCTGGCAATTCTTCAATTGAATTATCATAATATTCTTGAATTTCGAGTTCGAGAATACCTTCTACCGTCATTGAGTCAGTTACTTGAGCCTCCCAAGTATGTCCATCTATCTTGATGCGCGTAAAACGCTTAAAAAAGTTCAATGTATTCTCGTCTTTTTTAATATAAATAGTACCAGAAAGATTTAACTCATTGGCATTGATATTATTTTTTAAAAACCAACGAAGATCAGTCTCAGTTGGACCCTGGCAATAAATCCAGTAATCTTTTCCATTAACTTCAAGAGTATAATCACACTTAATAATTTCTGTTCGTAAATAAGCAATTTCTGTTTCTATGGGCAAATAAATCATCCAATGAGAGCATTCATCTAAAATTTCAAAAGTATCTCCAGGAGTGAGGCCAGAATCAAATTCAACCGACAATAACTCACGATCATAGTCGCTTTTTCTGCCACCGCTTGAAGTGCGGATTAGACACGGCCATACACTTCCATTTGGAACTCTGATCATTCTAGTGTTATAATCATTCTTTAGAGCCATGCGGAAAGAGCGAAGTTTATTCTTCTTGATTCTATCTAATTGACTTCCACCAAGATATTGGACTCTACTTGCCATTGTATGAAAGCTCATTTACACCGTCCTTTATCTTATTTACCATTCCACATAATTCAAAAATAGTTCTGCGGAAAAGCATAAAATCAATCTCTTCGCCTTTGGCTCGCAATCCCTCTAATTTACATACTAGAGAGAAAAGTTCATTCTGATTTGGCAATAACTCTGCCATACCAGCTAATTCGAGAGTAACCGTTTCAAGGGGCTTAATCCAATCTTTCTCTTCTTCTTTCATAGGTAAAAGTTTGAAGATCTGTCCGCATATGCGGGAAAGGTTTTCTTCTAAGGTTATCTCTTCAATTGTATAATCAATAGTGCGAGTTTTATAGACTACTATTCCCAATCTACTGGTTCCATAATCTTATTAAAAGTAGAACGCATTACCCCTTTTTTATCGCGTCTACGACGGCAATATACACGTTGTAAATGAAACGCCTGAGACTCATACTCTTTCTTTAAGTTAATTAATTGTTTCATATGAGAAGCTTGACTAGTAAAACTAAAGTCACTACCGCTATATTTTTGACGAATCAAGTCAACACTCGCAAGCTGGAATCCAATCCACTCACTGATCATATAATTACGGATAATAAGTTTCTCCTCTGTTGTTAACTTTGTGGAAAAAGTCTCATTTTTGAAGTCTAAATCAAATGGATCAGCCCAGCGAGGGAATTCAAAACGTGGAACAGCTGCCACCAAAATCTCTTGAAGCATTGCATCTGTATCTTCTTTGGTCATTTCCATAAACATATCATCAGTTATGCCACTTAGAAAAAAGTCATACATTTCACGAAATGTGGTTTTAATCTTAATAGCTGGCTGAAGAGGCGTAGATGGAACTGCTGTAGGTGATTCTAGCGGAGTTGAAGATGTGTTTTCTTCTTCTGCCATTTAAAATCTCCTATTCTTCTGTTTCCTTTTTCTGTGTTTCCTTCTGCGTTTCCACTTCCTTTTTCTCTGTCTCTACCTTTTTAGTGGTTCGACGACGAGTAGTTGTGGTTTTGGCAGTAGTAGAACGGCGCTGTTTTGGTTGCTCAGCTTTATCAGTATCCGTAGTCTTATCATATACATGCTTATTTTTAATGATTTGACTAATATCTACACCAAGTCGCTTATTGATAGCCATGATACGATTGTTATCTGCAATTTCAAGTTCAATTGCCTTATTCTTTAACTCTTCTACAATACCATCTGGCGCAAAATCAAGAGCATCCAGAAGAATGTCAATGTCAGAAGTAGTTAAAGCATCAATAACGTCTTTTTCTGTCCAATTATATTCAATCATATCACTAGAAATACCAAATTCCTGTGCTAACTTTTGATTGCCAACTTGAAGGTAGTTTTGTAGAAGAATAAGACCTCCACGCTCATAGGTAAGCTCACGAAGTTCTCCAGCGGTAATATTAATTACCTGGTGCGGAGCAAAGTGGCGGCTTACACCGTTTAAAGTCTTATAACCTACCTGATAGGACATAAGATTCTTCACAGGAACAATTTCCGCATTGTCGATAAGATCTACTGTACTCATATTTTATTTTTCTCCTTTTATCTCGGTTATAGAAATAAGGGGTGTCGTTACACAACACCCCTTAGTATGTATATTAGAAATTAACTATTGCCTCATATTTTGAAGCGTGTATGGTAGAATTAAATCTAGTGAGTTGCTTTCTTTAGGTTTGTATTCTGGTAAGAACAAATAGAAGGATTAGAGAATACCGCAACGCCAAACTTCTTGTAAGTCTGGAGATCAGTAGACCAATCGTCATTGTCCTCACGAGTCTTTACTGCAGTCTGACCCTCAAAAACAACCTTTACAGGCTTTTCGCCAACAGAAGCGAAAATATAAGCCTGAGCAGGATCAAGAACCTTCTCCGTATTGGTTTCATCAACCATAGATTGCTGAAGAATAACTACTGGATGACCCTTATAATCAGTGAAATAGCCCTGACGGAAAAGAGTATCCTTCATTGCGTCAGATGCCCAATCAGCAGAAGCGGGCTTCATGGTAGAAGCAAACTCCTTGGTGCAATAAATGGTAGAAGTACCATTGCCATAAGAATCAGAGATAGCAAGAAGTTCGTCCATCTTGGCTTCTTCGAAACCAGCACCAGTGTACTTGTTAGCTGCGGGAAGAGTTTTTACCGCATTAGCAAGTGCCTTAGCAATCTCTTCGTAGATGTACTCATTCATACCCTCAATCATAATGTCGGTAAAATCAGCGAAGGAGTAGCGGCCATCAAGGAACTCCTCAAAACCAATACGAAGAGCGTAACCAATAGCGCTAGTTGCTACTTCAAGTTCACGACCATCTAGCATCATAGTCTCATAACGACCAGCAAGACCTACACGAGTAACGAATGCCTTAGCGCGCTTGCGAGCAGCTTCAGTAATACGTAGCTTGAAGACAGCCTTACCACTCTGAGGAACAGTCTTTACCTCAGCAAATTGCTCATATTGAGCCATGACCTTAACAGGGAGAACTTCGTCTAGAGTTTCCTCGATAAGTTCAAATACCTCTGCCTTATTACGACGGAAAGACTTATAGTCACCAGCGAGCAGATTAAACTGTTCGCGGAGAGCATTATTTACAGCACCAGCCTCAAAAGACTCTTCTGCGTCATTCACAGAAAAGGTGAGAGCCTGATTGTGAGCCGCAGCCTTGGCGAGCTGACGGATCTGTTCAAATTTCATAAGATTAGCCATTATCTACCTCTCTCCTTTCTCTTACGCAGCAATAACTTGTAGTTTAACGGCAGGCTGACCATCAGGGAGAGTATAGCACTTAACAACCTGAAGAGCAAGACCCTCTACGTCACCTTCCTGCTTGGCGAGAATACCATTAGCGCCAGGAGCAAGAACGTCACCTACAGCATATTCACCAGCAACAACATTGTTGGTGGTGTAAATATCACCAGCGTGCATAACAAAAACACGAGGGGTCATAATGCCATCATAGAAGTCACTTTTCTTCATAGCATAATCACGGTGCATCTGCTTGCGCTCGTCATATAACTTTTCCTCATTGAAAACCATCATCCAAGGACCTTTACCAGTAAAGTTTATTTGACCCTTAGCATAGTCATATTTTACAAAAGTACCCTGTTCAAGAATCTCAATAGAATCTTCTGCGGGGAGCTGACCATAAACGCCGCCGTTACGTGGCGCGGTAAGATGGTTAGGTTCTACTTGAGCATAGTTGTTATGCCCAGTTAGCTGAACTGCCGCATCGGCACGATCAATCTTAAATGCCATCTAGCATTTCCTCCTTCTAAATATTTTTAGCTTCGCGGAGTGCTTGTAACATATAGTCAGCTTCTTCCGCTACTTCATTATCTACTAGTGAAAAAGATGTAACAACTTCAGATTTCTCTTCTGCTTCAGGTGTACCATCAAAAGTATCGAAGTCTACATTCTTCTGCACATAAATCAAAGCCAATTTAGACTCGATTTCATCAAGACTATATTCAGCCTTGTGAGCCTCAACTTCTGCCTTATCCTCTTCAGAAAGCATATGGTACTTGGCAATAAGTGCATCCTTATCAGCCATCTCACGTTCAATCTTAAAGGATCGAAGAGCTTCAATCTCTGTCTCAAGAGCATCGCATTTAGACTTGAGAGCTTCAAATTGCTCAACAAGTTCAGTTACAGTGCTATTTTCAAGAGAATGCTTTTTCTCAGGATCTTCTTCAGGCTTGTCATCAGATGCTTCCCCATCATCAGACTTGTCATCTTGATCATCCTGATCCTCTTCATCATCTTTGTCTGCAGCTTTCTTCTCTGCAAACTCTTCGGCAGAATCGTCAGTCTCAGGCTCTTCAGCAACAGGAGCCTCTCCTTCGGTAAAGTCTTCTGCAACTTCTCCTTCAGGTTCAGCAACAGATGCTTCTTCCTTTACTTCTTCAGCAAAGTCTTCAGCAACTTCCTCGTTTGCTTTGATTTCCTCTAGGGACATATTCAATCCTCCTTTGTTTTCTAACGCGTCTTTTAACTCGTTCATCATAGAGAACAATGTTTGATTAAAGTTTTTCTCCAAAGAGAAATCTTTAGAAACATTGATATCGGTAACAGACGCACCCTCAAAGCAAGGTTCAACATCGTCACCTAGGACACATAACTTTGTTATGGTCGCATCATTAATAATAAAGAAGTCCACTCCAGAATTATTATCTGTTGCCCAATGACCATCAGTATTATCTAGTTCCATAGATTGCCCTTGGCCTTCAGAAAGGCACTTGGTAATCTCTGGATATTGATCTGTCCAAAGATACCCAGTAGTCATCATATACTCACGTTCAATCTCGTTACCAAATTCATCAGTATCAATAAATTTTTGGAACCAAACCTTGGCATCTGGAGCAACAAATCCATAAGGAACAGTAGCACAAGTAAATGAGATTTCTCCATTTTCAATATGGATAACTTCGCCATGATCCCCAAAATCTTCTTTGTCTTCGTGGTATGCTGCAACAATAGGTACGCATCTAAGCGATTGAGCCATATTAATTGCCGCGTTCTTATCCATATATGAGCCGTTACGGTTCTTTCCTAGATACATAACCTTGATCTCGCATTTAGAAATGCCAGGATTAAGAGCATCTGGTTCTAGATTAATAAACTGCGGGGCTTCAATAGTAGCAACTGATTTATTTCGTAATGCCATTCCTAACCTTCCGCTTCTTGATTCGCAATCGTCTTATCGCTCTTCTTGTCATTATCAAGTCGAGGTCTTCCACCCTCTTCAGTAGGGGCAGGATTGCTATCTTTATTTGTTTTGTTATCATCAGAAGAAATGTTCCCATTCCCGCTCATAGTAGAAGACATTTGCGGAGGAACAAATACATCGTTCAAATCCAAGTAATCGTTTTCTAAGAATGCTGTCATAAGAACTACACTTTGAGATTGACCAAGAGCAACCTGCGGCAGGAGCTTAGAGAATCCAATAGAAGTGAGATCCTTATAAGCCTTAGATAAATCTTTATAATTATAAATTGTAGTAGGAAGAAGTTGAAAACGGAATGTAATCTTACCAGCATTCTTCTCAAAACGCTCTAAGACCAAATTACCAAATCGTTCCATTTGATAAATAAGATTAGACATAGTAGCTTCATCGTTGGCAATTGATTTTTCCAATGCGGTATTGCCATCTGTGTTAAACAAATTTTGAGCTGTACCAGATTCATTATAGACAGTACGTTCCACTTTGTTTAGCTGATCTACTGTTGAAACATTGCCTTTATCAGACAAGTCCGCAACCTCAACGTCTGCAAAAGTTGTCAGAACGTCTACACCAATAGCATCACCTAACATAGCTACTGCATTAGAATGAAGTTGTTGCGCTTCCTCTACATCAAAAATTAAATCACCATTTTTGTCAATCGGCATCTTCTGAATAATAATTTTCAGAATCTCTTGAAGCATCTTCTTGCGATCTAACTCTTGTGCTGCTTCCAAGTCCAAAAGTTTGGGAATAACACAAGCAAAAATAGGACAGTCGCTACCGCTAAGATTAAATTTAACAGTTTTCTTTGGATCTAAAAGCAGCCACCCATCAACATCATCTTTGCAGTCTTTAGGAAGCTTACCTTTAAGATAGAGCATATAGCCTTGCTGAATTTCTTTAGGCCAAAGCTTTAAAACCTTGATGCGGTACTCAGGATCGTTAAATTTATCATCGAAGAACTTCATATTAAATTCTACTGCGGGAATACCATTTATCTCATACCGAGAGCGACAATAATCTACAGGAAGTTGCTGAACCGAAAGACGGTCTTTGCAGTCTTCCAATATATAACCGTAATAGCATCCCTTTTTGATAACCTCTAACGCAACTTTAGAGAAGAAAATCTTTAAGTCAGAGTTGTCAAGATACTTGGACGCTTTATACCAATTATCTACAACATTTTTCTCTTTTGCTTTTTCTTTATCTACAATCGGTGTAATAAACCAATCGTATTTAAAAAGATATGCCATATAACGACAAAGACGTGAATAGATACCGCTGGTTCTAAAGAAGACTTCAGAAAAGTGTCGTAGCTCTTTAAGATTATTCATATTAAGAGCGCGAATTATATCTTCTTTCTCAATTGGCTTTCTACTCTTAGCAAAACGTGATGGAATATCATCAACACGAATCCCTACATTATCAGAAATCGTTCGCTTTCCGACCTTGATTTTATTAAAGTCAAGAGATCCAGCAGAGTTAGACAAACGAAAGTTCCTATCACTTTTATTTTTTACGTAAGCCAATATTCACCTCCTTTATAGGTATCCAGCAGCTCTCATTAAATATTTGAAATTGATCTTATTCTCGTCATAATAGGGAATAGTTACCAATCTAATATTATGTTCTAGACAATACTTTCTTTTTAAAGTATCATTATATTTTTGGCGATGTAAACCCCGTTTACCGCCAAATTTTGAAACAGGGACATAGTGTTGCTTACCCTGATATTCAATCAAATAATCTAAATTACCATCATCATTGAAACAGGCAAAATCAAAACGAAGGTTGCGGCCACTAGATGATTTCAAATCGTCGAATTCATATTCTTCTTCAAAATCAATATCATAATCTTTAAGAAGGTTATAAATTTTCACTTCGCCAGCAGAATCACGCACTTAGTTTCACCTCTCTTTGCCCATATCCCGTAGATAGATTGAGGGGAATCGGAGTCCCACTTGAGAACAACTGAATTGTTAATGACTTCTCTGTTGGAATCTCACAGAATTCCCCTCAAATCAGAATCTAAATAGATTTAAGTTTTATACATTTTGTCTTATTGCGGACTGCCCATATTAATGATTTTTACTAAAGAACATAAAGTCTTTAATATTGCGCCCTTTACGTTTGTGGGCTTTTTCTTCTTGAAGCTTCGGCCAGGAAAGCCCATAAATAAGAGCAGAAAACTTATCCTTCTTGATCTTTCGACTAGCCTGCTTTAGGATAATATTAGCGCCATCGTTTTGCTGAACGAGATTCCACTTATATTTACATTGCTTCGCTACGGCAACGCCATTGAGCTATATATTTCTATATAGATTAGACTATCTCTTCACCCTGAAATTAGGGGATTTCCATTTCGAACCACTTGGTTCTACTGCATCTCTGCATAGTCGTTGAATATTTTCACTCTTCTAAAAATTTATAATAAGAGTGAACTTTACTGCGGATTGCCCATTTCGGGAGTCCCCGCAATTAGAAAATATTCACTTATTCTTCTCAGAATAAGTGGACGAACTTCCATCATTTGTGATTTCAAAATACTTGTTTCAACGTATGGCCGCAAATAATCTGCCCTTTGCATAGTAGTCATTTTCTTGCCTTGAGACTGTGACATAAGCTTGTTTTTGGCTACTGATTCATCAATTAAAAATTTAAGTTTTCCTGAATTTAACTGGGTTTGACAATAGGCAAACAACTCAGAATTGATGGGCTGATTAGCCTTCATAATAAACATCGCATTGTGGATAGTATCCTCTGTCTCCCACTGTTTGTATCGTCTCTCGTCATCGTTATACACACCCCAGTTAGGAAGAAGATCGCCCGTGTCAGGATCAATCTGATCTCGGACTAAATAATCTACCAGACCAGCTCCAATTCCGTTGCCGTCTACTACACACATATCGCATTTAAACTGCGAGAATAAGCGTTTTAGCTGGATGGCTTGCTTTTCAAAATGATCTTCTTCAAAGGTGTAAATATTGACAACCTGTTTTAGCGAAACACCAGTCCTAGCAGGTGTTACCTTAATGACAACTACTTCTGTCATATCTCCTAAACGACCAACATCTACTCCCATACAATAGTAACCTTCTTTAGAGGTGCCGTGGTCATATTGAGTTTGCGCCAATTGAAGGACTCTATGTTGATCGAATTTCTGCGGATTAAAGAAAGCGCCTTCAACTGTTCCTGCCCAAATACTATTCAAATAATCTCATTGCTTTCACAATAAGTTAGACTATATCATCTTTATATCTCCAAATAAAATTTTTATATGTTTTAATTCTTCTACGACAGCATTCCCCGATATGACTAGAAGCCCTTTTGAATTCTGGAAAATTTTTCCTAGCAGCTTCTCCTGTAGAAGGATATTCTGCAAGAAAGTTTCCTTTTTTATCATATTGATAAACTGTTTTGGCCTTTCCAGTATTTTCAAAAGTAATAATATCGTCTTCTGATAATTCTGAAGAATAAGACCAATAAAACTTGTCATAAATTAGTCGTTTTTTGATCGCACCTAATTCTTGGTTAATAGTTGCTTTGTCAAAACCTGTCTCTTTACAAACCTCATAAAGATTTTTGAAGCTTTTTACTATTTGCAATTTAGAGTCAAAGCAAAAAATTCTTTTACTTCTAATCAGATCAATGTCTACTGCGTGTCGCAGATTATCAGTATGAGAGATTATTTCCAAATTACATTTATCGTTATTCTTCTTATTTCCATCTTTATGATTTACCTCTTTGCCTTCTGAAATAGGCTTCCCATCATTCAAAAAATATTGGGCAACCAATCTATGAGAGTATAATCTTTTCTTCCCAGTAGATAAAGTTAGATAAAAGTTTAGGTATCCAGAATTGCTATATTGTCCTTTGAGGAACCTATTAGTTTTAGAATTAAAACATTCTCCTTTTTCAGAGATATAATAAGGTGTGAACTGGTTATCAACAATAATTTGTTTCATAACCGCACTTCCTTTCTGTATAATTTTTCGGATTTTATCCTACTGCTGTATTAGCATAGTCGTTGAACCAATTACGTAAAACGCAACTTGGCTGCTGATTGTCCATATATAAGTTTTGTTTTCAAGCATTCGCACTTGCCCTTGCGGACTATGCTGTAGCCAAAGCTTCTTTAGGATTTTCCAGCAATTTATTATATTTATCGAGTACAATAGTTTCTTATACTCACGGTCAAAGCCAGCTTCGTCCATAGAATTATCATTTTCTTGAGCCTGAATAAAGTTAGCAGGTTGAAGTCCTTCAACAACTGGAATCTTCCAGTCTCCCCCCAAAATGAAAGCCTCATTGTCTTTACCCGCAACGCTATGACAAAGAGTATCAATGAGTTTTTCATAGGCATATGTTCCTTTATATCCAGCAGAGGTAACAAAGATGGCGCTCTGATTAAGCACTTCATTAAGATCTACTTCACCGTTTATTTGGCGAGAAATAACGAGAGTAGGCATAATAATCTCTGTTAGCTTCTCCTGATCTACTTTAGCACTTTCTTCTACTAAGATAGATTGAAAACGCTGACCACGAGTACCTTCAGTCATTGCAGCATTGGACAGTTGAGAGCCATTCTTAAAGGCATATGTTACTTGGTCTTTTGATTGAGTGGTTTGTGCAATTTTACCTCTTGTATCCCATACAATTTCGTTTGCTATTGCGGGAATCAATTGACAGATCTCCAACATTTTACTACTCAAGATACTAGCTGATTGAGATTTACCTCCCGCCACAGTTGCCAATTTTGATCCTGGATAAAGAATTGCTTTGATCATCAAAACCAAGACTGCCAAGAATGATTTAGAAAAGCCACGGCTAAAGACCGCATAAACAGTTCTATATCGCATAAACAGCCGCAACACTAATCTTTGAATAAAATAGAATCTAAAAGTATTATCTGGGTTTAGAGAACAAAGATAGTCGATGAATTTGTCTGGATATTTTCTCCAATAGTCAATAAGACGTTGATAATCAGGTAAATGCTCCTTAATTTTCTCCTTATCAACCTCTACTTTCTTGTGTCTCTTCCCCGAAGCAACAGTTAGCAAGTCTTTAAGAGCCATTTTCCGCAAACTCCTCTATCAGTTGCCTACTTTCTTCCTCAATTTGCTGTAAACGAAAGTCCGCAAACTCTTCTGCATCTTGCTGAGTAATCTCGTTCTGTGCATCAAAGTCTGTAGCAAGAATACCTTCAACGGTTTCTGTTTTCTGCTTCTCAGCCTTCTGGATAAAGGATTCAATGATATCTCCAAGACCTTGTTCATCTACGACCAAACGGCGTAGGTAATTTTTAATATCGCGAATAGCAAAATCAACTTTATCTTGCGGATCGTTGATAGGGTCAAACTGTTGTGGAATGATGCCGCCTTCTCGCTCAATGAATTTAACCAATTCTCCAATGGAGTCAAGATCACGAACCTCTTCTTCGTGATTCTGCATCTCTGTGAACTTTGCTGATTTTCTCAACTGTTCATAAACCATAGACAAATTCTTATAATCTTGCATATCGCCTACATCAATGGCTTGATCCATTTTGAGACTTGTCTTGCAAATTTTCTTCAGTGTTTCTCTACGATCTGTGTTAAGATCGTTTTCTGCTGCATACTCGTTGTAAAGTTTCTCCATAGTAATCCATTCAGATGGTTTATAGAGAGTTCCCCACTTCATTGATAGATATTTAATATCTTCATCTGTTAAATCCGCAGCAATAGCATTTTCCGCATCATCAACTGTTGTGACAAATTTAGAGGATTTTCGGTCCGCAGCTGCTTTTTCCTCTTGAGCCTCATTGAACGCAGTAAGAGAAGAGCGAGTTTTATATTCAGCTGTAGATATCTCTCCTGCCTCCAACTGACGTTTAAGCTCTTTTTCCTCTTCTTCATTCATTGCAATCGCTTGAATCTTACGATTGTAGATTTCCTCTTGCTCTTGCTTATATTCATGGTTGAGACGATCACTGTCCGCATATCCGCACTCTTTGTATTGGGATAGAGACATTGAGCGAATATAATTGCCGATGACAGAGGTTGATCCAAAAGAAGAGGGATCGCGTAAGTAAGCTTCATTGGTGAGGTTAACCCACACATGTTCTACATACGGTACATCGAACTTCTCTAGAATCCATAGATATGTTTTAGGGTTGCGGTTGTCGATGTAAGCGGTAAGACAATCTTTGCACATATCGCAACGCTCACCGTTCTTCATCTTCCAGAAGCGTCTTTCGATCTTTTCCTTCTGACATTTTACGCAACGCTTTTTAGGTTCTGATGCCAATAAACATCACCTCCAGTTTATTTTTCTTGTTCGTTTACTTCATTTGCTCGATTCCTGCCAGCTTGCGAACGGCATTCCTTGCAAATAGAATAATATCCATCTAAAGATTTGTTCTTAGAAAAGAACATAGGATGTGCCAGTTTCGTTTCTCCGCATCGTCCGCATGTTTTCCAATTTCCATAGGCTTCATTGGTGAAATGCCATATAAGCCAATTCTCTTGTGCTTGACGGCATAACATATTTGGAATACGCTTACGCCAAAGAGTAGACCAGTATTGCTCATTGTGTTTTACTCCGTGGTGGGACTCCATAAGAGACTGAATCTCTTTATTAGACAAGCCGTCTATTTTCCAGACCAACAGATCGTAAAGGATAGGGTAATCTTCTAAAAGAGTTTGATCCACAAGTTCCTCTAAATCCAAAAGAAGGTAGTGCATATCTGATCCAAACTCTTCTTTTGTCTCCTGCTTTAATTGAGAGTAATAACAAAGAAGGAAAGAGATATGAGCTGGATTGAACAGAGAAACGAGTCCAGAAGATCGTGGAAAACCGTTTTCATCTAAAGTGATAGCTTCATCTAAAACCATGCGGGCCATCGTCTTAATCTGATTTGAGGTGCGGCCTTTGGCTGGAGCAGAGCGAAAAGAAGACTTTAAGATATAGATCTGCTGCCAAGTCTCGATGATCTGGCGCTTAACACAATATTTTTCTTGGCCTTGTGCTACATCAAATTGACGCTTTAGATTTTCAATTGTGTCAAGACAGTCTTTAAGACCAGGAACTTCGTCAATATCTTTATCTGTGATCTTCTCTTTGCAGTCCATAATCTGGTTTTTATCATTCGTGATAAGAGCATAAAGCCCGTCCTCTCCATTCTCTAGGTTGGAGGTTAAAGTTTCAAGAGAGGTTTGTCTTTTTGAGACTGTAACCTCTCGATTCTTTGTTACAATGGGTGCCTCTGCCTTTTGCTCTTTTTTTGTTTGGTCACGATCAGCTACAAACAGAATGTAATCAGACATATAGGATAGATATTGCGGACTGAGGCGTTCTGTGGGGGTGGCTTCGATAACTTTGTTAACATGGGCGAGTCGGCCTTCCACATCTTTGATCTTGTAATCTAATTTCATGTATATTTAGTCTCCTAACGGATTGTTCTGTCATCTTCTTTGAACATTATAGCACGCCCGTGTCAAAAAGTCAACCCCAAACGAAGAAAAATAAAAAAATGAAAACATCGTAACAGAAAATCAAAAAGTGGTTTTGGAGGGGAAAATGATCGGGGCGCAGAGCATTTTGTGTTTTTTTTGTGTATTTCCCGATACTACCCCTCCCCTTGCTGCCGCTGCTGATCTGCTGGGGTGGGCGGGGTTGTCGCGCCCCGCCTATGCCCTGCTATTCCGTGACTTCTGCAAGCCTGAGCAGTTTTTCCGCATTTAGACCGTTTCCAATCCGAGCCGCCGCGTTTTCCGCAATGCGCTTAACCGTTTCAGAAAGAGCGGCTTCACTCATGCAGTCACGCATTTTGTTCACTGTGCGGATTGCGGCAAGGCTTGCATCCAGGTCGGCAAGTTGATTATTGCTCATATTTGCAAATGCTACCATTTTGTTTTTTCCTTTCGGACTTGGGGGAATATTTTTCATTCCTTCCTGACACCTATTATTATGCCACATCCGCTAAAAAACGCAATAGTCTACCACGAAAATTTATCGAAAAATTTTCGCAATAGTTGGTGCCTGTTCCATCGCAAAAGGCAATGATTCATTTATCTATTATTGTATTGTACTTTTGGGCGGCGTGTGGTATAATGGAGCTGACACCCTGTTTCAGCCGTTGCTAGTTCGATCGTCCAGTCGCTCGTTCGAACGTTTGTTCGTGTTGTCTCGATCCATTGATCAATAGCCGCACACTATCAACACTATCACAATAAACTATGTATTATTATAATAATAGCACTTGACGCTTCGCGCCTGTTGTGCTTCGCACAACTGGACAACCTACATAGCTAAACGGGTAAATATCCCGTTTACCAGCCACGGGGTAGGGACTACCTACGATCAACCTACCCCGCTCTATTATGCCGTTCTAGCGCTTCTGTAGTCCACTTTAAGACCTTAGTATGTTATCCTGGTGATAGTCTACCCTAGAGCTGATATAGTTCGCTGACACACCGCCAGAAGCAGCCACAAGAGCTGCAATAGCTAAACCCTCGGCGTATCCGTCCCTGTCCTTCTGTTCGTCTGTAGCACCGCCTATAATCATGGCATAGTTTAGTTCACGCGCTACCCGCATGGTAGCCAGGCCCTCCGCACCACGTTCTATTGCATCCTTTATTAGCGTTCTTGTCGTTTCCACACTGATCATTGCTCGTTTACCTCTCTTTATCCTTTTATCTTGTCTATTTATACCCTATCGCATCTACTGGGTTATGTCAACTAAAAGAAAAAATAATCTTTTTTACTTTTTCTCTTGACTATTCGCTTTCAATGTTGATAATTAAAGACGCAGAAAATAAAACAACTATTCAAAGGGAGGAAACCCCACTATGAAACCGTCTAATAAAGATATTCAAGTAGAGCAGAACAAGGCTAATTTTGTCAGTTGGCTTTTAGCAGAGTTTGGTCAAAAAGAGTTCACCAATTCAGAAATGAAAAAGCATTACAATGAAGCCGTTACTAAGGCAATTGAAAATGCTAGCGAAAATAGTCTTCTCAAAGGATTAAAAAAGATGTTCAATGATCCTACTAGTAATTGGCGGTTTGGTGCGCCTGTTAGGTTTTATGTCATTCATAAAGATGAAAGAACCGTCCATGTTGTGTTTGATACCGTTTGTAAGTCTGTTGGTGACATTCCTTTTTATGATCTTGTTCGCTATATTGACCCACTTCTAACTTTTCCCAAGTCGTACACGCTTAACAGCGAGCACCTCAGAGACGAGAATTTTTTTATCTTACGAGAAGAGAAAATTACTATTACAAAAAGAAAAGCGGTAGGCAAGTATTATAGCCGTTTTGCTCTTCCATGCAATAATTATGAAGTAGAAAGTACCTTGTACTCGTGGAAAGATGAATCGGAACTAGCGAGCTTTTTTGATAGAGGTTATCATATCGAAAAAGATGAAATAGAAACGATTAGATACTATTTCAAGCTCAACGGCGCTAAAGCAGCTAACTACATTATGAACCAAACTAAAACGGCTAAAAAGCTACGAGAAGAGCGCACACGATGCCTAATAGATGAAATGACGGAGGCGGACAAGATAGATGTATTGAAGCAATTAGCAAACTATTACGGCTATTTCTTGGAATAGAATTTTAGGGTTAGGGCTTGACGTTCTAACCCTTTTTTATTATAATTAGACTTGATGCCCATTTTCCGCACTGATAAAATTTATTGCATAATCTTAAAAAGCGCTTGACCAGTTCTCTAAAATCATTTAGACTATAAATAGTTCAAAACGAAAGGAAGTAAAAATGTTTATTGCTGCACAAGTCCTATCTGCGTTTGTCATGATCGTTACTCTTGTAAATGCTATTTCTATCTTTTATCAAATGTTCAACAATGGAGCAGACGAACGAAATACTATCCCGTACCTGGCTATCATGATTATAACCGCGTTAGCCGCTATGTTTATTTACATTTATTTTAACTATCTTCTGTAGAAAAGGGTTGCACCCCTTTTCTTTTTGGCTTATAATTAAATCAACGAAAGGGGGAAACAAAATGAAACACTAAATAAAATACAAGCGGGAATGACCTTAACCTGAGGGGTTTGCAAGAGAGCGAATTCTATTCTTTTTTTTATGGAGAATTTATTTTATCCTTGACGCTTCACACCTATTGTATTACGCACAATATAACTAATAAAAATTTTTATGTCTCAAAAAAAATATTATAAAACCCCTTGATGCATTAACCAGACAGGCGTATATTTGAGCTATCAGTTAGGGCAAGCGCCCTAACCTAAGAACCCAAAGGGTTCTATCGAAAAGAACAAACAGCCAGAAAGCTTGTATCATGATTAATGCCGCTTATCAAAAACGTATCAATGAGCTAATGGAAGAGCATCAGGCAACGAACAACGCCGCTATCTATTTTGACATGGACGGCACAATTACAGACTTGTATAGCGTTCCTAATTGGCTTGACAAACTCACCTCGTCCAACGTAGCGCCCTATTGTGAAGCCTTGCCTATTGGCAACCCCGAAGAGCTAAAAAACGTTTTAAAAAGGCTTAAAAAGTGCGGATACCATCTAGGCATTATTTCATGGTGCGCTAAAGGTGGGTCAAGAGAATACAACCAGGCAACCCGCAAAGCTAAAAAAGCCTGGTTAGATAAATACTATCCTGGTATATTCGATGAGGTTCATATTGTAAAATATGGAACGCCCAAGCATCGAACCGTTAACCGTTCTGGTATTCTGGTTGACGATAGCCAGGACGTTAGAAAAGCATGGGGCACACGTTCTATTGATGCCACGGACTTTCAAAATATTTTGAAAAACCTCAAAATTTTACTTGACTTTTTAACCCCAAACCGCAATACTGTATTTACAAAATAAAAACCCCTAAGGAAGGATTAAAAATGGCTACTATGTACTATGTTATTGCTGATGACCTCGATTGTCCTTTGATCGGCTTCGCCTCCACCCTCAAAGAAGCTAAAAAGATTATTTCAGAAGATGCGGCACAGTTCGCAGAAGTAGGCTGCTCAATGAACTATTCAATTATCAAAGGCGAACGCATTACATATGACGTAACCCCGCATTTTAAGTTTGATTTTGAAGAAAGAGAAGGCTAGAGTAAATTAAACCCCGCCATAAAGCGGGGTTATTTTTTCAAAAATTTTCTTTTCAAAACTTCTTTTTAGTGCTACAATGGACTTACAGAAAAGGAAGAAAGGAACTCCAAAATGCTTATTACTAAAAATCAGCTTGATACCGACCTTTTAACAAACAGCAATATTGAAGATTTGATTCTGCGGCTCAAGCAAGAATTAACGGAAAGGGAAAACACTGAAATAGAAGCCGTTAGGGATAAAGCCATTAAAGCGTTAAGAGAATTCATCCAATTAGGCGGATATGTTTACATAGAGGCATATGATAGCTATAATAATGATGGATACCTTGAAGCGGAATGCAGCCTTCCGCAAGGCGTTCGACCAGATTCAGACAATTTTAAGTGTATCAAAATTGATGCTGATTAGAAAGGCTCTATCATGTATCCCAAGCTGTTCATTTATAGCACTGATCAACTCCAGGCACGTTACGCGGTATGTTCACCCGTTCACGGCAACCAGGTTGCTCAATGGATAGGCGATAGCGAGCAAGAAGCGAAAGCTATTCTAGCCGCTATGAGCGACCCTAACGCCGCAATTTATGAGCTAGAATATTATTGTCCCGAAGAACTATAAACACACCTTAGGAAGGATTAGAAATGGCTACGGTAGCCGCTACGGTAATCTATGAATTTGAAGTTCCCGAACTTGATGAGGTAAAAACAGACGATGAATATTACAAGGTATTAGATGAAATCAAAGAAGATTGGAGTTGGTACAAAGAACGAGAAGGTTATACTGCCTGGTGTGAAGAGGTAAGCGAAGCCTAAAATCTACCCTGGAAAATAAAACTCCAGGGTATTTTTTTTACAAGAAAACGCTTGACTTTTTCTTGCGTTTCTTTATAATAATAAGTGGACCCCAAAAATAAGTTAACCAAAATAAACTATCCAAAAGAAGAATAAAAAAATATCTTGCGGTCAATGGATATTCGTGCTATACTAGGATCAAGGAAAAGGAAAGAGCGAAAGAGGAACCGCAAATGACCACCGCCGAACTTCAAAATATTGCAGCTGAAAAAATCAGCGAATACACCACTGATCAAGCTATTATTAAAGACGTAACCCCATACTATGCAAATGTTATGCACCTGGATAAAGACGGGTCAATCATGCGGGGAATGGTTAATTGTTGGATTGACGGCGAGCAAGCCTCTTACAAAAAATAAGCCCTCCTGATTAAGGCATCCTACGGGGTGCCTATTTTTTTACAAGTTTGCCCCTTGACTTTGTTTCGCAAAGTAATATAATAATACCTGGAACCCAAAAATAAGTTAACTAGAATAAACTATTTTGAAGAAGAAAAATATCTTGCAGCTAATAAATATTAATGCTACACTAGAACCAAGGAGAAAAGAGAAAGGAATTATCCCATGTTTACTCTATGTTATCATTCTGGCACTCGCGCCTATTACTATGATCCAGAAGAAATGGACTGGGGCGACTACAGAGCGGAACTCTTTGAAACCGAAGAAGAAGCGAAAGAAGCGCTAAAATTTTTCATTTTAATAACTATCCTTTCTGACAAAGAGGAAACGCAAGAATGGGACGAAACTATTTTTGAAGTAGTAAATCTTGATTCTTCCCCGTCTAAACGTTTCAAACTAGACCTAAAAGACCCGTTAATCCCGCTTGACTAAACAACCATGACCCCTATATTTTAGGGGTATTTTTTCTTAAAAACCCTTGCTATTCATTGCTGTATCGGTTATATTATAGGTATAGAAAGCGAGGGGCAAGCGCCCGACCCGTGTTGTGGATTCTAAGGGAACATGCCCAAAAGTAGAGCTAAAAAATAGCCTATCCCTCATTGTAATTTCATACTACACTAGCGAAATCAGGCTGTCAAGTTTTTTTTTATGATTTTCACAAAAAAAAATAGAACTAAACAAAACAAAATTTATTTAGTGTCAAGTAATAATTCCAAAAGAACAGAAAAATAACATAATTAAATGCGGAATGGGGATAATTTTGTGGATAAATTGTGGAAAACTATACAATCTACACAATTTTGTTAATAAAATGTGGATAACTTCTTATTTTATTCTGTCAACCATAAAAAATTTTTATAACCGCAGGTCAAAACCGTTATAGTTTTTTTCTATAACGCATATTTTCTACACAAAATGTTGACGCTTCGCGCCCTGCTCGCCTTGCGAGCGGGGATAAATTGTGGAAACTTCCACATCCTTTGTGAATAATTTTTCAATAAATTGTGGATAACTTTTTTCTGAAAAGTGGTTGACACCGCCGCCGCCTGGGCGTAGTATTAAATGCGTCAACGGGAACGGAAACAATAACCACGGTAACAGGTACCGCAAACGTCCCGACCGATCAGAAAGGCAAATATGAACATTATCATTTTAGATACCGAAGGAACAAACAAGATTGTTCCAAAAAGCGGCAATATCGCTGAAACCGCCCTAGTTTATGATATTGGTTGGATCGTCGCCGATAAAAAAACGGGCGAGGTGCTTGACAAATTCAGTTTTATCAATACTGACATATTCTATAACGACTCATTGATGAATAACGCATACTATTCGAACAAATTGCCTCAATACTATGAGGGAATCGGCGAATTGTGGACTCCGCTTAACTTCCTGAGCATCAAAAAAGTGTTTTCCAATTGTTGCCGTTCATACAACGTGAAACAGATTTGGGCGTATAATGCCCGTTATGATCGTACCGCATTAAACAACACTTGCAAAGAGTTGTCTAACGGCTTTGCGGAATTTTTCACCCCCTACGGAATTAAATGGTGCGATATCTGGGACTTTGCGGGTAAAATACTATGCTCCACCAGTAAATACATTAAATGGACGGTAGCGAACAACTACCTTACACCGAAAGGCAACCCGCAAACTAGCGCGGAAATTGTCTACCGTTACCTTACCCAAAACAAGGATTTTGTGGAAAAGCACACCGCCCTGGAGGATTGCGAAATTGAACATTCCATCCTACAATCTTGTTTGCGGCGCAGGGCGGCACAACCTAAAACGATGGGTAGCGGCTGGAGGTATGCTGCAAATAAGAAGAAAACGATGGACAAAAACTAAAATTTGTGGGGACAAAAAAAGTTTTTTTTCTTACATAATATCTTCACAATAGTAATTACTTAAATTCGACCAAAAAAGTTCTTGACAAGATAAATAACACCTAGTAATATAGATAACGTCAAAGGGGATAATAAAAGGTTTTCCCACCAGATAGAAAGGTTTTAATTATGGCAACCAACAAGAACACCTTCACCAACGCAGAAGCAATGACCCTAGTTAGCAAGCTTCTGGAGGTAACCCCCGATGAAACACTTGAAGAGCTCACCGACAAGCCAGTGAATGACCTTCGCGAGAAGATCGCCCACATGGTGGAAGTTTCTCAACCTAAGGCACGCAAGCGCGAGGAATCTCCAGCAGCTAAGGCGAACAAGGCTAAGGCGGTAGAATGCGAAAAAATTATCCTTGCAGCAAATAAGCCTGTTGATTGGAAGTATGTTGCAGAGCGTTGTAATGGTATTACCAGCAGCCAAAAGGCTACCGCAATTCTTGGATACGCCATCAGCAACGGCAATATTGAAAGGGTTCAAATCAAAGGGAAGGTTTATTACCAGCAGACGGGAATTTCTTCTACTGAGGAATAAGACCTCTAAAAACAACTGAATAGACAAGGTAAAACCTCCCTAACGGGAGGTTTTATTTTTTTTCTATTGCTATCCAGGTTGAGCCTTAATATTCCAAGTATTCCTCTAAACGATTTTAAGACGTTCTAAAACTTTATATTACCCCTTTATTACCTAGTACACCCCAAAGAACATAATGGCACCTTAGAATGGCCTAGAATCGCTTATAGAACCATTCCCGAAGATAGCGGATAGAACCATTTTTAAAAAGGTGTTGCGGCGAACAACTGAACGCGCTATAATGAAGGAGCAACGAGGATAGAGGGCACCGCGAAGCAGTGAGCAACGCGAACAAAAGCCTAGGTCGGCTCGTGAACTTCTAAGTGAACCTAGGCACGTGTTAGCCGTGGTTAACTTTATAAAATGCGCAGTTCCGCATCTTAAAAACAATTGTACTACGGGCGGTAAGCGGTTTGTCAAGTTTTTTTCGTGAATTTCACGAGAAAAATAGAACCAACAAAAATTATGTTTTTGTTGGTGTCAAGTCTTTTTTATGATTCTCCACGAAAAAAATAATGCGGAAATATGGATTTTTTAGAAAATACTTGACAAAATGCGGAAAATGTGCTTTATGCCGCATAACTGGGTAAACCCCGAAACCCCTAGTAATTGCCGCCCTGTCGCGCATACGGCAATTTCCCGTGAAACTTGGAACTTTTTAAACAGCCCGTACAATATCCCAAAACTCAGCTTCCCAAAACCTAACGCCTCATACGCTTCTTTCATATGAAACTTTGATTTTCTTCTGCTGGATCTTTCTTTTCCCTTCTGGAGAGGTATACCGCATTTGAGTATAATTATCCTTAACCCTTTTATTGGTTCCACTTACGTTACACCAATAAAAGGCTTGTTCCACTTACTTCACTTAATTGCTATGTCAAACATTATATGTTATCGAATATTATGTTGTCAATGTTTGTTTTGTCTTTATCTTCAAAACTTTAAATTAATGTTAGCGCGAAGCGCTATGGAGCGAGCGAAGCGAGACGACGGGGTGTGAATTGATTGAGCGAAGCGAAATCAAGAGCGGGGGCCAAATGCTATTTGCGCCCCTGCTTGGCGGCGCGTGACGGAATGAAGCGTAGTTATGAACGAAGTGAATAAACGAAGTGCAATGACGGAACCTATAATCGCCGCAACATAAGCACTTTAACGATGTATTCACTTAACGATATATTTATTATTTATATATATTATTATATTTTTCTTTTGGTTCTTTTCTTTTATTGACTTTAAAATACCCCATATTATAATCATTTGCCCAAGTAATCGGTGAGTGGTAGCAACTTTTCGGTGAACGGTCCCGCATAGCACCATATCCGCAACAACGCAGTAATAAAGCAGACAAGGTAGACCTCCTTCACGTTGCGGCAAAAACAGGGGTATATTTTTCTATATATATCTACACCCCGATTTTTGCCACTTTCCAAAAGAAGAAGTCAAGTAACAAGCCATTGCCGCACTCCACTACACTAAAGTACCTCATATTTATTCCATATACACTGTGACATAAATACCCATTGCCTAAGACAATGCCATAGCAGCCATCCCGCAATACTATGTACTATATACTATACACATTACCTTTCTACGGGACAATAAAATATATCTAGAAAGCTATATAAGCCATTCTAAGGTATCATTATCCTTTTTCCGCAACAAGTCCCCACTCTCATAAGAACCACCCCTTAGATAAGCTTAGATAGGCTCATATGGTCTAGTAAAGTTATAGACTTATAGGATCTAGCAAAGCTATAAACCTATAAGATTTAACAGAATTAACAGTTCTCACTATCATGCGCATCTGCTCTTTCCTTGCCATAGCAGCCAATCCGCATAGACTGTTTATTCTAAGCTATTCTAAGACCCCATTTTATCTTTATTCTACTACTTACTCCTGGAATGACTATATGAAGTCTTAAATAGGCTCTCAGAGCCTAGGAGATATATATTTATGATGGATTCGCATATCGTTTTTAAACTCAAAACAAAAAACAAAAATGAAATTTCACTTCGTTCAATTTCAAAAATGAAACTCTTTTCCTCCCGTAGACAAAATACCAGGTTAGAAAAGGAAAATTAAAGCGAGTTGGAAAATTTCAATTGACATACGGGGTGGTTGGATGATAAGACCACAATTCCATTGTGATACATCATTTCCTATCGTTTTTATCCTGATCTGGGGCTTTACGTTTCCCCTAATAATCATTTTATCAGATGGGAAAACGATTTTTCATACTTTTCCGCATATTTCTCACGATCTCTGCCTCGAAGGGTATTGATCAAGTCTCTTTCGTCTTCCGTAAGACTGTCCTTGATATTGCTCCAAACTTCTTTTCCAGAAGATAGAAGATAAGCTGTCTTTGCTAGATGGCGGCGGTTGTCCTCCCATACGCCTCTCATGCCTATATCTTGCGCATCGAACAACTTGAACAGCTCGTCATATACACACAGATCGTTTTCTTTCTTCTCCTGGCCTGACACAAGCGCATTCAACTGCTTGTCCGACAGCTCCCTTATTATGCGGGCTATGATAGGATTGTTGATTTTCTTACGCTTGTTCCTAATCGTATATAGATCTTCTCTTGTTGCGGACTGACAGAATTCCACAATATCATCTTCTAATTGTCTACGTTCTTTCTTGGTCATAGGCAGTCCGTTGTACATGACTTCAAATTCAATCAATTCTTCTAGGGTATCAGTCTCGTTCTTTTGCCAAGCACCAGTCAAATCATAGTAGCTGCCGCCCTGCTGACTCAAACGGAAAGGCCCTTCAAAAGAAATCAATCCTAATTTCTTCAACATGTTCAAAGAATCGGTTACAACGATTAGATTGTTGGTATGATAGGGAATGCCAGCCATTTCAAGCAAGGTCTTCTTTGAGAACCTGTATAGTTGTCCACTGTACCCGTACTTCACATGCCTGTTCCATTTGTTTAGTAAGAAAAAATAGATCTTCATAGTAAACGGTGGTAAGTTCATTCCACAATAGTAGATGGTTCTAGGAGTAAGCTTCAAGAACACTTTGTCTACTTTTTTGAAAATAAGGTATTTACCATCTTCTTTCATCAGTCCTAAGTTACTCAATACATTTAAGGCCGCATTGAATTTGTAGTAAGACATTTTCTTGTTGTTGCGCCCATCGTTTTCAGCCTCGCTCTTGCCATCTGTTCTGTTGGACAGCATCCTCTTTCGCAATGCTTTTTTCTCTACAGTCCAAGTTTCTTCATCTTGATTAAACTCTCCTAGATAATATGCTTGACTGACCAAATCAACATTATAGTCTGGTTTTTCCATATGCTTTTTATCGACTGAAATATGAAAGTTCTCTTGTTTCATATAATTCTCCATTCTAAAAATTTTTTAAATCATGGACATCTGTTATTTTTGTTATCCTAGTATCTATATATATTGTATCTATATAGTATCTATATAGATATGTCCACCATTTAAAAAAACAAATAGTATCAAATGTCCACCATTTAAAAAAACTCACAAACTCAGATGTCCATCATTTTAAAAATTTTTTATAGGCTTATTTTTTTTTAAATCATGGACACTTGTTTTTTTTAAATCATGGACATCTGTTATTTGGATATACTTTACCATAGTAAAGTGATAAAATGGGTTTTTCCTTTTATTATATCACAATTTTAGCAAAAGTCAATGCCACAATATTAAAGATTTATCCTATCTATAGATATATTGTACCATATTCTATATTGTTAGACAACAAAATAAAAAGGGAGCAGTCTACCGAAAAACAGTAAACTACTCCCCTAAACTAGCACCGCTATAATAACTGTCAAGGTTGGACTCCCTGCGTTGCTATCGCAACGCGAGATAACAAAAATTTTATTTTATTTATTCATCTTTTCTATTGCTTAGAATAAATAATTTATATATTCAATGAATATAATTAACTTCGTTAACAACATATCGTTAAATCAGTTAACGTTTAGATTATAGCATATTTACTGTTTAAAAGTCAAGGAAAATATTATAATGTAGTCTAACTGTTACCTACACACCATATATTCCTATAGAGCGGCGCATGGGCAAATTACGATAATAAATAAAATTATAATTATTTGCCCAATTTCGCATTAACTTTTCAGTACCTCAATGAACACAGTAGGTTCAAATCCATTCTGAGCAGTTTGATTGCGCCAAGAAAGCTCACGCAATGATTCAGCAGAAGAACTAGCACAAGTAAGATCATCAATGCTTGATCTCTCATTCTCACATAAAGCATCAATCATCAATCTAGTCGTATTCTTTATACGAAGAATCTGATCAATGTCAAAACCACTGGCATGAGTAGGAATAGCATCCCTCTCACCGCAATGCGGACAACGGTAGATATTAAAACCACTGTCATATACTTCTAGATCTTTCATATCATAATGATTACCGCAATACCAACACTTGATCATAGCTTCTCGACCTCTTCTCTAAACTTTTCAACAGCCTTTTCAAAGTTCCGCAACGCAGCCTCCCGCCTGTCTTTTCTGACAGCCTTGCGAAGATCATCGTTGCGGAGAGCCTTGCTGAATCCTTCTTCTTTAATTTTCTCATTCCTCTTGGAATAAATGCTATATTGAACATGACAAACTATTAAAAAGAAAAGCTAAGCAGAGAACAAGAAGATAAGGATAAGAATTAAACCATCTGTTACAGACATGTTACAACCTCTCATAACAATGCGGACAGCAATACACTTTAAAATCTCCATAATCCGCTTCAAAATGATTTTGGGTGTTAAATTTTTTTCCGCAATTCCAGCAATCTATATCTGCCATACCTATCCACCTTTTCTACTTATAGAACATAAACCAGTAAACAACTGCCCATAAGATAAATAAAACACCAATCCAACTCATTATTCTGCCCATCGTTCGTTCTCAATAGTTGCATTAATTTTGACCATTTCCATAGCCACATTGGCTATATGTATCATATCCAACATCACCACTCCGCAACAATCAATAAGTATAGAACGATAATTTGTGCTGCTGATTACATACGTACCCAAAGTATATCCAATACTTACAGTATATGTCCAATCAGATTCAAATGACTTATCTTCTGGACATACTTCAAGAAAATCTGTCTCACTATCCCAATGAACATTGTATCTATTGGCACGTAAATACTTTTTAACTTTCTTGAGAGTTTTGCGACTATTGGATACCTTGTAAACTTCTCGATTCATTTCCTCAATCAAGTCGTAATCTTTCATATCTTCTCCATTTTTCGCTCGATTTTTCGCGCTTTATTCACCCCACTAGTAGATATATTTATTAGTCGGGTGGTAAAAGCGCGAATTTTTAAATCTTTTTTCATTTAATTAGGTTCTTGTTTCTTTCTATATATTTATTATAATATATATTTTAAATTTAGACAATAAAAAAGGAGCCATTGCGGACCCCATTACTTTACTTAGTTTATTTGACTAGATATCATACTTCCCAAAAAATTCATCATAAGACTTACAGATGAACACCACGAACAGAGCAAACCAAGCAATCACAATAGCAATGTCCTGAATTGCCAATGCTGCTCCAAAGGCAACAGTGAAAATCAGCATACCAATATAGCAACCACCGCTGGTAATCAACGAAAGTCCAAGGATAAAAACCCACCAATTTGAGAAGCCACCGTTTTTCTTCACTTTATCACTCCGATCTTTATTAAATATATACTGACATGGTATCAATCTTTTTCTACTGGAATGAATTAACACCCTTCTGCTAAATCGTCACTCTTTTCTCTTAACGTCTCTATTCTGGTAACAATGTCTAAAAATGCTTTATTGTAACAATTTTCTGCTAGAGAAGGATTACATTCACTGCATTTTTTGTCTTCTGGATTCAAATATCCACATAAAGGATTGATACTATTAGCAGCATCTTTCATATCTTTTATTAACTTATCCCACGAATCAGGTTCAAAAAGGGTAAATTCGTCGGTATAGCCAGCTTTGTAGTCGGCAGTTGATTCTGTGTATCCTGTTACAATCCATCTTTTCTCGTCTGATGCCAAGTAGCGGAAGCTATCTACGTTGATAGCCTCACCAGCCAGATTATATAGAGTCTCTGTATTAAGTGGTATAATCTTACCACTTGCATCTTTTGGCGGTTTAGCTCCAAAACAGTTATTATTGTTAATCATCGTTTTTTCTGCTACTTTCCTGTCCTTCGGTTCCAAATTTCCGCTGCTTCCTGCGGCGTGTCCTTATTAAAGCCCTCGACACTAACTTCGCAATCCGCCCAGGGGCATCGCACATACCAAACGCGTCGGTCGTCTACTGTGTACGATACAAACTCAGCCTCGTGTCCGCAAAATGGGCATGATCTTAGTTTAATTCCATTTAACATTTTTGCATATTGTCTCATAGATTTTCTTTTCTTTCATCCTTCTCGATAACCTCCGAGTTACACTTTGAACAGTAGTTGAATGTTCCTGTGATACAGCAATGCTCTAAATCCTCAATGCGGTTGCCACACTCACTACATTCGAATCCATTCGTACATGCACCCATATCATTCTCGTCGTAAACGTTTCGACACGTCGGGCGGTCGATCAGGTCAGCCAAGCGGGCAAACACGCTGCAATACGTATGTACATCGACATCGCCAAACACAGCCTTGGACACATACTGAAACGGGTCAGAATCGCTGAAATCGAAATCATGCGAGTAAACCTTCAGTCGTTCCGCAATTTCTCGACGTTCTTCATCGCTAATGGTTTTCATTATTTGCCATTCTCCTTGTATAACTGAATAGTTATATAATCATGCATCAATCCGCAAACAGAACTATAGAGCAGGTGATCTTCACTGATAAGCCATTTCATACCGTCTTTCTTGTCACTAAAGCCTCCGCCCCAACCATTTTTTGACTCAATATGAATAAGAAACCAAGCTAAAAGTTTTTCGTACCATTTCAAAACTGGAATCATTTATCCTCCATATTTTCTTACTTCGCTAAATTATGACAAGTAGGTGTTTCAGTTGCTTTACACTCATCTTCCTCCATTACTGCTTCTCGTAGCTCTCTTACACAGGAATCGTATAACTCAGCAATGGCTAAACTTTGTTCTTCTTTTGCTTTATACCACACCCACACGTTGAATCCTTCCAAGAAGCCAATATAACGCATTACATTCTGTTTAGTATAGGGTGTCATGTTCATCCTCTTTCTATTCAATTCGCATAACCTTTTTGCACGTTTAATAAGATCAATTCGCATAACCTTTTCGCAACTTACATGCATCTTTTGTAGTTCTTCTGGGCAATCCAAGCAGGAAATTTTTTTGCCGTCTTTTGGTCTAGCAAAGTAGCGGCATGGTGACTTCTGTGCGTCCTCTTCTAGCTTCTTCCAGCTGTCGGATTCATTTATAGCTACCTCGCGGCGCTGGTCGTCAGTGATCATAGGAACACCCCTTTTATCAATACCAAAAACGAAACTAAAACAATTATCACAATACCTATGCCAATTCCAGCCAAGAAGCAAAACCCGAGGAAGTAGCCAAGGCCTTTAAGCCACTCAATCATTACTCAACACCTGACCAATTGTCATTTACTTCTTTCATACTATAAATCTTTCTGCGGACTATGGGCAAATCACAATTAAAAATTTCTAATCAACGATTGACCACTAAGCCGCAAATGGAACATACTTAATCTCTACTGGATAAATATCTACCTTATAATTCTTGTTGGTAGCTTTGCGGCGTTCGGTCTCAAAGAAAACCATCATATCGGTAATGTCCGCAAATACTTCAGTAAACATTTTGGTTTCAATAAATTTACCGCGAGCCTCTTCGAAATAATCTGCGCGAATTTTTACTTCCATCTTATCGTCCATGTTGACCATATTAATTCTCTTTCTTTTGGAACGTATCAAAAACAATTGGTATCTTCATTATGTGTGTATTTACTCTATACTTTTGACACTAAATTTCCACTCGCCTGATCGTATAGTATTTAGATACTTGCGGTTCATCGAGGGCAACAGCAGCATCCATATTATCGAGATCAAGCCATCCAATGATAGTTTCCCAAGCCGCATCTTTTTCGCAAACCTCAAACAACTTTCGTTCATCTGGTGACTTTACATGGCTAACGAACTCATAATCATCGTTTCCATCAAGTACCAAATCAAGAGGAGTGGTGTCAATATGTTCACACATCTGGTCCCACCACGTATCCCGCAACTCAGCAATCGCATTCTCAAGATTGCTAAAGACAGAAAGACCAAACAATTCAGTATCATTGTCAAAGCATACTACGATATACTTGGCATTTGCATTGTTACCAAGATTAAGATCAGTCATTTTACCTTCTTTCTTTTTCC